>JAAGKN010000952.1_pt1 | contig 63515 bp, 53 predicted proteins | sample 6206371 | NCBI WGS metagenome assembly JAAGKN01 (sample SAMN11533720, study PRJNA540317) | gut metagenome | isolation source: fecal pellets from male and female animal of same cohort | host: Peromyscus leucopus | place: USA:CA | collected 2017 | reverse complement strand
GGCACTTGGTGGTGTAAAAGAATAAAGAAACAGATATTAAAAAAGAGGATATTTTCCTTATAGATAGGAGATATCCTCTTTGTGGTAATATATGGGAAAATTATTAATAATTGAGGAGTATATTAAGTCCTTGGATTATTATAAATTTTTTCTCTTTCGTACTGCTTCTGTCAGCAAAAATTCAATCTGACCATTAATGGAGCGGAAATCCTCATCTGCCCATCTGGCAAGTTCGTTCCACAGGCTGGGGGACAGGCGGAGTAAAACCTGTTTTTTTGCCTTTTCTTTTTCCTTTGCTGATTTCTCACGGCGTTTGATATCGGCTTCCAAAGCATCTAACTGTTCCAAACGTTTTTGCAGCGCTTCTTCTCTTTTATGGATATTTGTTTCTTTTTCAATCATCAAATCCCCCTTAATATATAGAACTGCTGTTTACCACGGGCTGCGCTTCCTTGTTGCCGCAAAGAACAACCAAAAGATTGCTGACCATGGCTGCTTTTCTTTCTTCATCCAATACCACAATCTCTTCTTCTCCAAGCTGTTTGATCGCCATATCTACCATGCCAACTGCACCTTCAACGATTTTTTTACGGGCAGCAATAACAGCGGAAGCCTGCTGCTTCTGGAGCATTGCAGCAGCAATTTCTTCAGCATAGGAAAGGTGGGTGATACGGACTTCTTTTACTTCGATACCAGCTTCTTCTACACGTTGTTGTAATTCTTCTTTCATGGAATTTGCAATCTCCTGGCTGCTGCCGCGAAGAGTTTTTTCATGTTTTTCTTCATCCTCATCTTCTTCCATTAAATCATAGGGATAGAGCCTTGTGATTTTCCTGATGGTGGAATCACATTGGATAGAAAGAAATGTTCTATAATTATCTACATTAAATACAGCTTTTGTAGGATCTATTACCTTCCAGATGACAACAGCACCAATGATGATGGGATTTCCCAGTGCATCATTAACTTTTTGCTGTTTATTATTCAGTGTCATGGTTTTTAGAGATACTTTTTTCTTTAAAAGATTGAGATTTAAATTAGTTGATACCTCTGTGCCCTGAATAGATACTTCTGTAGCCGGTTCCTTTTCATTAGTAGTTGGAGCAATAGCCCCTGCAAAAGGATTCGTATAGAAAAAACCAGGTGTTTTGATAGTGCCATAATAATTACCAAATAAAGTTAAAACAACGGCTTCTTTTGGGTTTATGACATGGAAACCGCCGCACATGATGGAAAAGGCAATAAATCCCGTTACTCCCAATAGCAGCATGAAGATACCGACTGCGTTCAGATGGGCATTAAATGCGAAGCCACAGCTGATACAGCAGGCAAAACTGGCAAGATAGCCGGCAAATATTACAAATAGCATTGTAAAGCCATGTGCCTGTGTTATCTCCTGCTCCATTACATCTTTTTTCTTATTTTCCTCGTTCATAAGCTCCTCCTGTTCCTGTACTCTTGGTACAAAGTGATATCAATTTGATATCACTATAATATGACAAACTAGCGGAAGTGTCAACCGGTTTTTGTGATGAAGCGTTATTTTATTATGCGGGAAGATGGAATATGCCGGCAGAAATGTTGATTTTTAAAGGTGTACGTGATATAGTCGTATCATTAGTGAAAAACGCAGGGGATGCAATTACAATGTACAGCAGCGTAAGGAGGATTTTTAATATGGAACTAAAGCAGGAAAAACAGAAACTGGATACAGATGTATATGCTGTTCCGAAGGCTGATGAGACACAGCAGGGGGAAAGCGAATGGGGAAGATATGCAGGATGGAGTGATCAAAGTGACAGACCATACGCTGATTCCGGAGAAAGAATGAGTAAAGCGGAGTTTTATAAGCAGCCGGCATTGAAAAAGAATAGGTCCAATATAACAGCCTGTGCAGTGATTGCTTATTTCTGTGCTGCCTGCACATTTATTATAAATGTAGTGCTGACACATAATATTTTTGGTATGGTGGATGTATGTCTGCTGCTTGGTTTGGGGCTTGGCATTCATCTGGGAAAAAGTCGTGTCTGTGCGATTATTTTGTTGGTATATGCAGGCATCAATACAATTTACATATTATTGACGGTAGGGCGTTTTGGGGGATATCTGATTTTGCTTTGTGGAATTTATGCAGTGATAGAGACCTTTAAAATCCAGAAAGCATGGAAGGAATATGAATTGACAGGCAGAGTATAAAAGCAGGTATGCGAAATAGGAATCATAAACGAGGGAGGCTCATATCACTTATGTGTGAAAGCCTTCCTTTTATGGTGATTGGAATGAACCTTTTCAGGTGTTATCACAATATAATAATATAGACATTGTATGTACTTTATGTTACAGAAGGTAACGGGAAAAGAAGGAGGAAGATAATATGGGTTGTTTTGGAAATGTGCTCTGGATGATATTTGGCGGACTGGAAAGTGCACTGGGATGGTTTCTTTATGGATGTCTTTGGTCTGTCACGATTATAGGAATCCCTATTGGACAGCAGTGTTTTAAATTTGCCAGATTATCACTTTGTCCGTTTGGAAAAGAAGTGGAGTATGGTGGAGGAGGTCTTTCGTTGATCGCAAATGTAATCTGGATGATTGTTACAGGGATTCCCATGGCTGTAGCACAGTTTTTTGCAGGATGTATTCTCTGTATGACAATTATTGGAATTCCTTTTGGGTTACAGGAGTTTAAGCTTGCAAAGCTTGCCATAATGCCTTTTGGCTCCAAGGTGCACAATTAATTTAAGAAAAGCGTTAGATAAACTGGTACAATTGTAAAAATAAGGGGAAAGCAATTGACATTTATATAGAAAAGTGATATTTTAATTTTGGAAAGAAAGTAATAGACCACATTATAAATTAATGAGGAGAGCCCTATGGATAAACAGCGAATTTTAATTGTTGATGATGAAGAAGTGAATCGTGCAGTATTGAATGAGATGTTTAAGGATGAATATGACACATTAGAGGCGGAGAATGGTCAGGATGCAATTTCCAAGATTGAGGATAATCCAGATATTGCATTGATTTTACTGGATGTTGTAATGCCTGTCCTGAATGGCTTTGGGGTATTGGATTATATGCAGGAGCATGATCTTTTGGAAGAGATACCGGTCATATTGATTACCAGTGAGAGCGTTAAGGACAGTGAAGGTGAGGCATATTCCTATGGTGTGGCAGATGTAATGCACAAACCATTCTATCCTCATATTGTTAAGAGAAGAAGCAAGAATCTTATTGAATTATACCAGAATAAGCATAATATGGAAATACGCCTGAAGGAGCAGGAAAAGGCAATTCGGGAACAAGAGAAGGAAAATCTAAAAAACAGTGAGTTCATGATTGATGCACTTAGCTCAGTTGTGGAATTTAGAAGTGCTGAAACAGGCGAACATATCAGACGAATCAAATATTTCACAAGAATTATGCTGAAGTATTTAATGAAATATTTTCCGGAGTATGGTATTACACCAGAACAGGTGGATGAGATTGCCAGAGCATCTGCTTTACATGATATAGGTAAGATTGGAATTCCGGATGCCATATTATTAAAACCAGGGCGTTTGACACCGGAAGAATTTGAGATTATGAAAACACATACAACGATTGGATGTGACATATTAGAAAAGTTACGAGGGAATCAGTCGGGGGAATTTTACCGTTACTGTTATGATATCTGCCGTTATCATCACGAGCGATGGGATGGTAATGGGTATCCCGATCATCTGGTAGGAGATGAGATTCCAATTAGCGCACAGATTGTTGCCATTGCAGATGTATATGATGCTCTGGTAAGTCCAAGGGTCTATAAGAGTCCATATGCTAATAATATAGCTTATGATATGATAATGAACGGTGAGTGCGGTCAGTTTTCACCGGATGTATTGGAATGCTTTGGACTTGCTAAGGTGGATTTCTTCAATATTGTTGAAGTAATTAAGATGTTTGATTTTTCTTGATACATAAAAGGATAGCAGGCAGCAAAGATATTATATATTTTTTACTGTCTGTTGTTTTGTCTGGGAGGAAAATTATGGGGCAGAGAGGAAACTGTATATTTCCAATGGAAGATGCATTAGAGATGATACTTATGTTTGACCAGACAGGGGCAATTTCTTATGCAAATGCTACTGCAAGAAAGAAACTGGAATTTGAAGAAGAATTATGTGGAAGGAATATCAGTGAAATTTTTCCCAATACGTTCAAATTTTCAGAGAATGGTTTTAAATCGGATATTCCATTTGGACATGAGATACAAAATCTTGTTGCATATCGAAAGAACCTTACTTGTTTTCCGGTAGAGGCAAGAATGATAAACAGCACAGATTGTCAGGATATGTACATATGTATGGCCAATGACATGCTGGAAAGGAATTTTTTGAACAGGGAGATTGAGCAGGTAAGACAGGAAGCGAAACAGGCAATGAAAGTTAAGTCAGAGTTTGTTGCCAATATAACGCATGAACTGCGGACTCCGGTAAATGGTGTATTGGGCAATGTGAGAGAACTGCTAAACGATGATATGGATGCACAAACGACAAAATCATTGCAGTTGATCGAACGTTGCTGTGAAGATATGAATAAGATTATTAATAATATTTTGGATTTTTCCAAGCTGGAGGCAGGGAAATTTACCTTGGAACCACGCAGATTTCATTTTAGAAATATGTTGGATTATGTAAAGGCACATCATATTAATAAAATTACGGAAAAGGGACTGGCATTTTTTATGACAGTATCACCGCAGATACCAGAATATGTTATAGGTGATGAGCTGCGGATTGTACAAATACTCAATAATCTGTTGTCAAATGCACAAAAATTTACTTCCTTTGGCAAAATTACTCTGGAGGTCGTTAAAACGGCACAGGTAAATGACAAAATGGAATTGTTTTTTATAGTCAAGGATTCCGGAATCGGGATTGATGAAGCAGATAAGGAAAAATTGTTTCAGAGTTTTTCACAGGTAGATGCATCTATTTCCCGGAAATATGGCGGAACCGGCTTAGGATTAAATATCTGCAAGCAGCTGGTGGAACTGATGGGTGGAAGAATTGAAGTAGAGAGTGAGAAGAACAGGGGAAGTACTTTTTCCTTTTCTATATGGGTAGGCAGTGAGGCCGATGATGGGAATAGTTCTTTGCAACAAAAGGAATTTAAAGGTTCTCAATCTGCACAGACTTCTGATTTTATGGATGAAGAAAAGACCGAGAATATCAGAAAATATGGTACATCGGAAAATATAGAGAATCTAAAGAGAAATTTATCAAAGTTAATCCTTTGTGTGGAGATGGAGAACTGGGAAAAAGCCGAGATGTTTATGGGAACCATCAGACAGCTTACCGAGGAGGCACCGCCGGAGGTAAAACGAGTGGTTTTACGTCTTAAGATGGCTATTCAGAAAGAAAATTATGATAAAGTGACTGCTGGTTTTGAGGAATTGGATAAAATTTTGTAACTGGAAGGGGATAGGCATATGCTTTACAAGGATAAGAATATAGCCGAAAAAATGATTCTAATTGTGGATGATGTAGAAACAAATAGAGAAATTCTGGGAGAGATAATTAAAAGCATGGGTTATATTCCTGTTTTGGCGGAAAGTGGCGAAGCTGCTTTGGAACTGGTAAAAGAAAACTGTCCCCAGTTAGTTTTGTCGGATATTTCCATGCCGGGAATGGATGGGTATGAGTTGTGTAAAGTTCTGAAAGGAAATGAAAGGACAAAAAATATTCCAGTTATCTTTATTTCAGCATTTGATGACCCGAAGGATATTGTGGAGGGATTATTTCTGGGAGGTGCTGATTATATTACAAAGCCATTTATCTCAGAAGTTGTTAAAGCACGTGTGGGAGTCCACCTTCGTTTATATGAAGCGAACAGAGAGCTTATGGATATGAACAGGCGTTTGCAGGTTTCTGTCAGGGAACAGTTAGACCAGATGGAACAGGAAAAGAAAAATATATTATATGCAATGGCTGGTATTGCAGCCCAGAATTCCTGTTATAGTGAAAAATATATAGAAAGATTGCGGCGTAACTGTAGAATTCTGGCACAGGGTATGCAGCTATCTCCTATGTTTGAGGATAAGTTATCAGATACAGATATTGATACTATAGAATTGGCAGCACCGCTTTGTGATATAGGTAATATCGGAATCTCAAAAGAGCTGCTGCAAAAGGATACAGAGCTGACAGAGGAGGAGACAGTTATTGTACAAAGTCATACAGAACTTGGTGCAAAGCTTTTAAGTGATCTTTGTGTAAATAATGATTATAATGATTTTATCAGTGCTTCTATAGAGATTGCACGTTATCATCATGAAAACTGGGATGGAAGTGGCTATCCTAAGGGATTACTGCATGAGGAGATTCCACTTACAGCGCAGATTGTTTCTGTTGTGGACTGTTATTGTACATTGACAGATAAAGAAGGCTGTAACAGGGAAGAGGCTCTCGAAATTATGAAAGAGAAATCAAATATAAGATTTAATCCTGATATTTTTAAAATATGTTGTAAGATATCACGTCAATTGTGTTAAACTGGATCATTCTATTATTTAACGGGAGGTTGAAGAGGATATGATAACAGATGAAGAATTTCAAAGGATTTCAGTTTATGTAAAACAGCGTTATGGCATTGATTTAAGTCAGAAAAAAGTGATTGTAAACGGACGGTTGGAGAACAAGCTGAAAGCAGGCGGCTGGAAGAATTACAATGAGTTTATGGATTCTGTGGAAAAGGATAAATCAGGTTCCCTGGAAAAGATGCTGGTGGATTTACTGACAACGAACCACACATATTTCATGAGGGAATTTGAACATTTTGATTATTTTAAAAATGTGGTGCTTCCATGGGTAAGGAAAAAAGAAGCGGGCAGGAAAGACGTCCGTGTCTGGTGTGGTGCAGCTTCTTCAGGAGAAGAGCCTTATATGATAGCTATGGTTTTGTACGATTTTTTTGGATTGGATAGAGAACAGTGGGATACACAGCTTCTAGCAACAGATTTATCAACGGGAATATTGCAGCAGGCAATGACAGGTGTTTATAATGCAGAACAGCTTAAGAATTTGCCAGAAGCATGGAAGAGACATTTTTTTAAAGCCCTGAATAGTGGTCAGTATAAAGTAACAGATGAACTGAAAAGACAGGTTATTTTCCGCAAGTTCAATTTGATGGATCCATTTCCTTTTAAGAAAAAAATGCATACTATATTTTTGCGCAATGTTATGATATATTTTGATGATAAGACAAAAAAGGAACTGGTTCAGAAGATATATGATGCATTGGAGCCAGGAGGGTATTTGTTTATAGGAACAACTGAAACCCTTGACAGGGGAAGTACACCGTTTCAGATTATTCAGCCGTCGATATTCAGGAAAAGAGAGGGGTAGTGATTGAGGTATGCAGCCAATTAAGGTTTTGATAGTAGAAGATTCTCTGGTATTTAGGGAATTGCTGGTTCAGAATTTAAATAAAGATCCCGCGATTCAGGTCGTAGGAACTGCAAAAGATCCTTTTGAGGCAAGAGATGCGATTTTAAAACTGAAACCGGATGTTATGACATTAGATGTAGAGCTTCCAAGAATGAATGGTATAGAGTTTTTACGGAAACTGATACCGCAGTATCCATTGCCCGTAGTGGTAATCAGTTCGTTAAGTGATAAGGTGTTTGATGCAATGCAGGCAGGTGCCGTTGATTTTGTGGCGAAACCGGCCGTTTCAAACAGGTTACAGCTAGAAGAATTTATTAAGAATGAGCTTTTGGTAAAGATTAAAATTGCTTCTACGGCAAAAATCAGCAATATTAAAAAGACTGTTATGATGAATGGAGGGCAGCAACAGCAGCTTTCGGCAAAGAAAAGTAATCTCATTGTGGCAATCGGTGCTTCTACTGGTGGTACGGAGGCGATTTTTGATGTTGTAAAGGGTTTTGGGACAGATATCCCAGGTGTCGTTGTAGTACAGCATATGCCGCCGGGATTTACAAAGATGTATGCTAAGAGATTAAATGATCAGTGCAGGATTCAGGTAAAGGAAGCAGAAACGGGAGACAGGGTTCTTCCGGGACATATGCTGATTGCTCCGGGCGGAGACAGACATATGCAGCTTGTAAAGGTAAATGGAGTTTATCAGGTGGAATGCAAGGCTGGTCCAAGGGTAAATGGACATTGTCCGTCTGTGGACGTACTGTTTGATTCTGTTGCAAAGCTTGCAGGAGCTGATGCAGTGGGAATTATTTTAACCGGAATGGGCGGTGATGGTGCCAAAGGATTGCTAAACATGCGAAAAGCAGGGGCACGGACCATTGGACAGGATGAATCGTCCTGCGTAGTATATGGAATGCCAAAGGTTGCTTATGATCTCGGGGCAGTGGAATATCAGGAGAAATTATCCAATATTGCAGGAAGAACATATGCATTTTAAATAAAATGTAAAGGAGAGAGACAATGAAGATTCTATTGGCAGAAGACGATTTTGCAACAAGAAAATTTATGGTAAACTTTCTGTCAAAGTACGGTGAATGTGATGTTACTGTGGATGGAATGGAAGCAGTAGATGCATTTATGATGGCTTTGGAAGATGGTGAACCTTATGACTTGGCATGTCTTGATATTATGATGCCGGTTATGGATGGATATCAGGCACTTGTGGGTATCCGTAATCTGGAAAAAGAAAGAAATATTCCAGAAGACAAAGCAGTAAAGGTTATTATGACCACTGCATTAAATGATGAAACGAATGTCAAGATGGCATTTGAACTGGGCTGTACTATATATTCCGGCAAGCCCATTGATCAGGAGAGGTTTGAACAGGCATTGAAAAAACTGAATCTGATCTGATAAAGAACATACTAGAAATATGAAGGAAAGGAGAAATATATGGCTGAAGAATTTAGTACAGACGGCATGCTGGACATGTATCTGTTTGAGAATGGACAGTTACTGGAACAGCTTCAGGAGACAGTTCTGGAACAGAAAGATGCAGATTGCTTTGATGAAGACAGTATCAATGAGATATTCAGAACCATGCATACCATTAAAGGTTCTTCCGGTATCATGATGTTTGATAATATTACGGCTGTGTCTCATAAGCTGGAGGATGTCTTCTATTATCTGAGAGAATCTCATCCTGAACATGTACCTCATTTGGAACTTGTGGAACATGTATTGGAAGTAGAGGACTTTATTTCAAGCGAAATGGAAAAGATTCGTAACGGTGATCCGGTAGACGGTGATTCCAGTGAGATTATAGCGGGTCTTGATAAATTTCTGGAAATGATTAAAAATGGTGGAGCGGAGGCAGGGATAGAGCCACCACCGGAAAATGTACATGAAGAACCAAAGCAGTTTTATATTGCACCAGTTGCAACAAGTGCCAGCCGTTTTTACAGAATTTATATTACATTTTTTCCAGAGACGGAAATGGCAAATGTTCATGCATATAAGTCAGTGTATGCTTTGAAAGAAATAGCGGAAGATTTGTTGTATTCTCCAGAGGATATTATTTCGGACGAGTCAAGTGCTCAGACTATTTTAGATGATGGTTTTAAGATTCTTTTACAGGCACAATGTACCGAAGAAGATATCCGTAAGATAATCGGTGTGGGATATGACATCGAAAAAGTAGACGTCTATGAGTGTAAAGCAGAAGAATTCCTTTTAGGCTTTGATTTTGGTGAACCGGATGCTCCGTTAGCAGTTATTGATTTGGACTCCAGTGTGGAGGAAATTGAGAATAAGGTAGAAGCAAAGAAAGAAGAAAGCAGTGAGGAATCAAAGGAAGTAAAAGAACCTGCCAAGCCAAAGCCTAAGATGGCACCGGGTGATTTTGTCATCAAATCAAAAGAGCCTGGTAAAGCGAAAAAACTGGCAAAGGATAGAAATAAGGGAGAAAAAGCTACCTTTATCAGTGTAAATGTAAAAAAGATGGATCAGTTGATGGATTTAATCGGAGAATTGGTTATTTCTGAGTCTGTGGTACTGCAGAATCCTGATTTGAAGGTACCGGGACTTAACCTTGACCGTTTTAATAAGGCTGCTGCCCAGCTGTCTAAGATTTCTACCGACTTGCAGGATGTTATCATGTCCATGCGAATGGTGTCTTTGTCAAATACATTCCAGAAGATGAACCGTATTGTATTTGATGTATCCAGAAAACTGGGAAAAGATATTGAATTTGAGATGGTAGGCGAACAGACAGAGGTGGATAAGAATATTATTGAGAAAATTTCCGATCCGTTAATGCATATCGTAAGGAATTCAGTCGACCATGGAATTGAAGAGAAGGAAGAACGCTTGGAAAGTGGTAAGTCTGAAAAAGGTAAGGTAATTCTTTCCGCAAAGACAGAAGCCGGTAAAGTATGGATTAGTGTTGAAGATGACGGTAAAGGTCTTGATAGAGAAAAGATACTGAAAAAGGCGAGAAAGCAGGGTCTTTTGGATGACAACAAGCCGGATGAAGCATATACAGATAAAGAAGTGTATCAGTTTATTACGCTCCCGGGCTTTTCCACCAACGAAGAGGTTACGGAATATTCCGGTCGAGGTGTAGGCATGGATGTTGTGGTTCAGAATATTCAGTCGATCGGAGGTACTTTGGATATTGAGAGTACTCCAGGATTTGGAAGTATTATGAGCTTGAAGATACCGTTGACGCTTGCCATTATTGATGGTATTGTATTGGAAACTGGAAACTCTTCCTTTGTTTTAGAAACCGGTGTGATTAAGGAGTTTGTCCGCGTGAAAGAGGATATGATGATATATGAACCGAATGGGGATGAATATATCATGATACGTGGAGAATGTTATCCTGTGCTTCGCCTGGGTAGATGGTATGGTTTGGAAGAGTACCGTGAATCTGTTGAGGATGGTGTAATGTTAATTCTGGAGGTAGAAGAGCAAAGAGTCTGCCTGCTGGTTGATAAACTCATTGGAGAGCAGGAAATTGTTGTAAAACCAATTCCTTCTTATATCAAGAAGGTTAAAGGATTATCCGGTTGTACACAGCTTGGTGACGGAAGTATTGCTTTGATATTGGATGCCACCGGATTAATGGAATAAAATTATAGAAAGGAACGGTAATCATATGGATGAAACAAGCGAATTGAAGAAGCAGACAGCAAGTGTTTCAAATGATGAGAGCAACGAGAAAGGCAAATATATGACCTTCAAATCCGGGAATGAATATTTCGGGCTTGCAATTCAGTATGTGAATGAGATTATCCAGATGCAGGAAATTACTGCGATTCCTGAAACAGAGGATTATATTAAAGGTCTTATTAATTTGAGGGGAAAAGTTGTTCCTGTTATTGATGTCAGGCTGCGTTTTAAGCAGGAACCTCTGGAGTATAATGACAGAACCTGTATTATTGTGATCAATGTAAAATCAACGGTAGTAGGATTGATTGTAGAGAAAATTGCAGAGGTGGTTGAGATCAATGAAGATAATATACTGCCGCCGCCTAAAATCGGTCATGGAGATAAGGCCCAGAACAAATATGTTTACGGTATCGGCAAAGTAGGAAATGCCGTTAAATTCTTGTTAGATCCTGATAAATTATTAAATGATGAGGATTTATCAGTTGTAGAGCAGGCGAATGATATGAATATGGATGAAGAAGGAGAGGTATAATTATGAAAGACATGAAGATGAAAACAAAAATGATTATAGGTTTTGTTGTTCCAACCATATTTATAATTTTAAATGTGTTGATTGGAATGAGTGCTATCCGTGATATCAGCGAAAGAGTGGCTGAGACACAGGAACAGGAAATTGCAGACATAAGACAGACAATGGAAGATATCGGAGCAGATGCACAGAAGGCTGAAGTTTTGATAACAACTATTTCTGAGTCACAGCAAGCCGGTTTAGATAGGATAGAGAAATTGGCATCCAGATCCAATTTATTCAGCTTTGGATTGGTAGCAATATCTGTTCTCATTACTATATTTTTATCAACAAGCCTGATTAAGGCTATTAACAAGTCTGTTACCCAGTTATCCAGAGCGGCACGCGAGATTGCAGCTGGACGTGTGGATGTAGAGATGGAAAAATACCACAATGATGAGTTTGGTGAGTTAGTAGATGAATATACAAAGGTAATTAGCAACATGAAATATCAGGCAGGTATTGCTGAAGAGGTGGCTAACGGTAACCTTACAGTTCAGGTTGATGTGAAATCCAGTGATGATGTTCTGACGAGTGCATTGAAGAAGCTGGTAGATGATAATCTTCATGCACTGTCCAATATCAGTGATGCAGGTTCACAGGTTACAGTTAGTTCTTCACAGGTGGCAAGTGCAAGCCAGGCATTGGCTCAGGGTTCTACCGAGCAGGCAAGTGCGATTGAGCAGATTACAGCATCTATTGATGAGATTGCAGAGAAGACAAAAGAGAACGCAGAAGAGGCAAATTCTGCAGCCAGTCTTGTTGCTCGTGCAATTGCAGATGTTAAGCAGGGTAACAAGCAGATGCAGGATATGATGGTTGCTATGCAGGATATCAACAAGTCATCTGAGAGTATTTCCAAGATTATTAAGACAATTGATGATATTGCATTCCAGACCAATATTCTTGCATTAAATGCAGCAGTTGAGGCTGCAAGAGCAGGTGAGGCAGGAAAAGGATTTGCAGTTGTTGCAGAAGAAGTTAGAAGCTTAGCAGCTAAGAGTGCAGCAGCATCCGGCGAGACTGCTGAATTGATTGAAGAGTCTATCGAGAGAGTAAGTGCAGGTTCCAAGATTGCTGATGAGACTGCAAAGGCTATGGAAGAGATTTCCAAGGTTGTACAGGAAAGTGAAGTAATCATCAACGGTATTGCAGAATCCTCCAATTATCAGGCAACTGCAGTAGCACAGATTGAGCAGGCAATTACACAGGTATCACAGGTTGTACAGACAAACTCTGCTACCAGCGAGGAGTGTGCGGCAGCCAGTGAAGAATTGTCCAATCAGGCATCCAGAATGAGAGAAATGCTTTCTATTTACAATCTGGGTTCTGGGCATGCATCATCATCTTCATACAGCAGTTCTTCTTATTCTTCATCTTCTATGTCGAATGCGAATGAACAGGTGATTTCACTTGGAGATGATTTTGGTAAATATTGATGGCAGTAATAACGCATAATTTTATGAAATAGAGAAATCATAAATATTAGATGAAAGGGTGGATTTGTTTCCACCCTTTTTCTTTTGTATTCTACAAGCCATGCACCTGTAAGGCTTATGTCATGTAGCGGAAAGTACAAGCCATGCACCTGTAAGGCTCATGTCATGTACCGGAAAGTACAAACCATGCACCTGTAAGGCTCATGTCATGTATCAGAAAATACAAGCCATGCACCTGTAAGGCTCATGTCATGTAGCGGAAAGTACAAGCCATGCACCTGTAAGGCTCATGTCATGTATCAGAAAGTACAAGCCATGCACCTCGAAAGCAGAGCTTTCTCGGTCACGGCTGTCGCCGTATGAATGTAAATTTGAAAATGTCTGCCTGTGAGCAAGCTCCCATTAGACATTTTCAAATTTACATTCGCATGGCTTGTGGCAAACGTGGAAATTGTCAGAAAATTTTAGCGCTCACCTATTGACAGTGCTAACAAAAGATGATATCTTATGATTAGCATAAAGATATATTCTTTGTTTAACGAACACTGAACAGAAGGAAAGGTGGGATATATATGAACGCAGAAAAGTTTACAAGGAAATCATTAGAAGTTGTTGAAAATTGTGAAAAGATTGCGTATGAATATAATAATCAGGAAATTGATCAGGAACATATTTTATATAGCCTGCTTACGGTAGAAGAGAGCCTGATTGCCAAGCTAATCGAGAAAATGGACATAGATTTAGAATTTTTTTCGAAAGAGGCAGAAAAATTAGTGGCTTACAGACCTAAAGTTTCCGGAGGGAATCTGTTTACCAGTTCTGATTTTCAAAAAACTTTTGTGAATGCGGAAAAAGAAGCAAAACAGATGGGGGATACCTATATTTCTGTAGAGCACATTTTTCTGGCACTCTTAAAACATCCCAACAAAGCATTAAAAGGACTTTTTATGGGGTATGGGATTACACAGGACAGATTTCTTAAAGTATTGGCAGAGGTAAGAGGTAACCAGCGGGTAGAAAGCGATAATCCAGAGGCAGTATATGATAGTCTTGAAAAATACGGTTATGATCTGGTAAAGCGTGCGAGGGAGCAGAAGCTGGACCCAGTAATTGGCAGGGATTCGGAAATTCGGAATATTATCAGGATTCTTTCCAGAAAGACCAAGAACAATCCAGTATTAATCGGAGAGCCGGGAGTAGGGAAAACAGCAGCAGTAGAAGGTCTGGCACAAAGAATTGTAAGAGGTGATGTGCCTGAAGGTTTAAAGGATAAACAGATATTCGCATTAGACATGGGTGCATTGATTGCCGGGGCCAAGTATCGTGGTGAGTTTGAGGAACGTCTGAAAGCAGTGTTGGATGAAATAAAAAAATCAGAAGGGGAAATTATTCTTTTTATTGATGAACTGCATACGATTGTAGGTGCAGGAAAGACAGATGGGGCATTGGATGCAGGTAATATGTTAAAGCCGATGCTGGCAAGAGGGGAGCTTCACTGTATTGGTGCTACTACTCTTGATGAATACCGGAAATATATTGAAACAGATGCAGCATTGGAACGCCGTTTTCAACCGGTGATGGTGAATGAACCTACTGTGGAGGATACCATTTCCATTTTAAGGGGGTTAAAGAACCGATATGAGGTATACCATGGTGTCAAGATTAATGACAGTGCAATTGTTGCGGCAGCGACGCTGTCTAACCGGTATATTTCAGACCGTTTCCTGCCGGATAAGGCAATTGATCTGGTAGATGAAGCCTGTGCATTGATTAAGACAGAACTGGATTCCATGCCGGTGGAATTAGATGAAATCAGCCGCAGGATGATGCAGTTAGAGATTGAGGAAGCTGCTCTTAAGAATGAGGAAGACAGGTTGAGTAAAGAGAGGCTGGAAAAGCTTCAGGAAGAACTGCGGGAACTGCATGAGAAATTTGCATCTATGAAGGCAGACTGGGATAATGAAAAAATGGGTGTAGACAAGGTTCGGGCAGTAAAAGAGGAGATAGAACAGGTTAATAATGAAATACAGATTGCCCAGCATAATTATGATTTGAATAAAGCAGCAGAACTGCAATATGGCAGGCTTCCTCAGCTCCAGAAGCAGTTAGGGGAATTGGAAGAAAGGGAAGGAACAAAAGAGAAGAGTCTGGTACATGAGAATGTTTCGGAAGAAGAGATTGCAGGAATTGTTTCCAAGTGGACAGGAATTCCTGTATCCAGGCTTACAGAAAGCGAGAGAAATAAGACGCTGCATTTGGCGGATGCTCTGCATCAGAGAGTAGTAGGACAGAATGAGGCGGTGGAACTGGTTTCTGATTCTATTATCCGCTCCAAGGCAGGAGTGAAAGACCCCACAAAACCAATTGGTTCCTTTTTATTCTTAGGTCCTACAGGTGTTGGAAAGACAGAACTGGCAAAAACATTGGCACAGGCATTGTTTGATAATGAAGCTAATATGGTGCGTATCGATATGAGTGAATATATGGAGAAACATTCTGTAGCCAGATTGATAGGAGCACCTCCGGGATATGTAGGATATGATGAAGGAGGTCAGCTGACAGAAGCAGTCAGAAGAAAGCCGTATTCCGTTGTCTTATTTGATGAGATTGAAAAAGCACACCCTGATGTGTTTAATGTTTTACTACAGGTGTTGGATGATGGGAGGATTACCGACTCTAAGGGTAAGACGGTTGATTTTAAAAATACCATTTTGATTATGACTTCCAATATTGGTTCCGCTTATCTTTTGGACGGAATTGATAAAAACGGAGAGATAACCAAAGAAACGAAAGAACGGGTATTTGAAGAACTGAAACTTCATTTCAGACCGGAGTTTTTGAACCGCCTGGATGAGACTATATTATTTAAACCTCTTTCAAAAGAGAATATTGATAATATTATTGATTTACTGGTAATGGATCTGAATACGAGACTGGCAGAAAAAGAGCTTTCCCTTGTGATTACAGGAGAAGCAAAAAAATATATTGTGGAGCACGGTTATGATCCGGTATATGGAGCAAGACCATTGAAAAGATATCTGCAAAAAAATGTTGATACACTGGTGGCAAGGCTGATACTAAATGGTAATACCGGTGTAGGGGATACCATTACTGTTGATATACAGGATGGGAAATTAACGGCAGAATAAGAAAAACAAGTTTTTTGGGAAATATGTTTTATGGTTTTTTACTTGTCATTTTGTAGTCTCTTTGTTACAATTTAAGAAAACGTATACTTCCTTTTTGAAAGTTTCAGAAAGGAAGTTTTACTTTTATTTATACAAAGAAAGGAGACGATTGAATGGGAGAGGAAACATCAAGGGAAGAATTACTTTGTGAAGTTCGGGAAGCGTTAAAAAATCATGAATTAAAGGTGTATTACCAGCCACAGTATGATGCTGTCACAAGCAGGCTGGCAGGTGCAGAGGCATTGGTGCGCTGGATAAAACCGGATGGTTCTGTAATCATGCCGGGAAGTTTTATCCCGCAGTTAGAAGATGATCGTGCAATTCTTGAATTGGACTGGTATATGCTAAGGGAAGTATGTATTTTTCTGGCAAAACAGCAAAAAGAAAATATGTATAGTGTTACCGTTGCAGTAAATTTTTCAAGAATGCATGTACATGAAGAAAATTTTGTGGAGCAATTGTGTGCAATTGTAGACGGGTATGATGTACCGAGAAAGATGGTGGAAGTGGAGATTACAGAATCTGCCTTTGTGGATCAGTCTGAAATGATTGCAGACTGGATTGGAAAAATAAGAGCAGAAGGATTTCGTGTTGCCATAGATGATTTTGGAAGCGGATTATCTTCTCTGAGTTTTGTAAAAGATATTTCTGTTGATGTCTTAAAGATTGATAAGTCACTGCTTAGCAGAAACTGTGAGGATGAAAAAGAAAGAATTGTTTTGGAGAGCATATTCAATTTTGCCCATCGCCTGAAGCTTACTACAGTGGCGGAAGGAGTAGAAACCAGAGAGCAGCTTGGATTTTTAAGGACTTGTTCCTGTAAGGTGATTCAGGGATTCTTATTTGCAAAACCGATGCCGGAGCCAGAATTTATGCAGCTTTGCCAAAAGGGATATGATGTGGACGATATGGAGGATATTTTGCTGGTGCAGGCACCTTCTAGTGCGACACAGCTGCTGCTGGAAGCGGTATTTACCAGATATCCGCTGGTTATTTTTGCTAATATTACAAGAAATAGTTTTTATATGATGGCATATGAGAATTTTACAGCACAGTCCTGCCCATCCACAGGTGTATTTGAGGAATTGATTGCACATGGTACGTCTACTATGCATAAAGAGGATCAGGATTTATTCCGTAACACCTTTAGTATTTCCAATTTATTATCAGCTTATGAAAGAGGAGATAAATTCGTCAGTGTGATTACCAGGCAGATAGGAGATGATGGCATATACCGCAGGGTGGAAACCACAGATTATTTTGTGAAAAATCCGTCAGTGGAAGATGTATTAGTGATTGCCCTTTGCCATAACCTGGATTAAAAATTTTAAAACAGAAAAGACTGAGAATATTCTCTCTTGCACAAACACTAAAATCAGTGTAAAATATTACATAAATTATTCTGGAATGTGAGGATTTATTGTGATATATTCATATTTTTATGACTTTTAGGAGGAGACAGTTTTATGAATCAGTGGATTTTATGCAGTGACAGAGAACCCAGTGTGGAAGAGATTCGCAGGAACAATACTTTTATCTGCAGTAACGGGAACAGTACTTTTGTACGCAGTTATAGTTTCCGGTTACATGGTTTTGTCATAGAAACCAGAGGAAGAGAAAGCAAAGATAGAAGTGTGATAGCATGGATGCCTTTACCGGAACCTTATAAAGAAGGTCTTGCAGAATAAAGGAAACAAGAGTACAATTATGTCAGAATGATGGAGGTGCAGGATGTACAGTTTTGAAGAAGTTAATAATTTTGATCCCGAAGTAGCAAAGGCAATGACTGATGAGATTAATAGACAGGATGAGAATATTGAGTTAATCGCGTCAGAGAACATTGTAAGCAAAGCAGTAATGGCGGCAATGGGAAGCCCTCTTACTAACAAATATGCAGAAGGTTATCCGGGAAAGAGATACTATGGTGGATGTGAGCACGTAGATGTTGTTGAGGATTTAGCGAGAGAAAGGGCAAAAGAGTTATTTGGCTGTGAATATGTAAATGTTCAGCCACATTCAGGTGCACAGGCTAATATGGCTGCATTTTTTGCTATTATGGAACCCGGAGATACGTTTATGGGAATGAATCTCGCACATGGCGGACATTTAACGCATGGTTCACCGGTTAATATGTCAGGAAAGTATTTCAATGTTGTACCGTATGGTGTGAATGATGACGGAGTGATTGATTATGACGAGGTACTTCGGATTGCAAAGGAATGTACCCCTAAATTAATCGTGGCAGGTGCATCAGCTTATGCAAGAGCGATTGATTTTAAGCGTTTCCGTGAGATTGCTGATGAAGTGGGAGCGGTCTTGATGGTAGATATGGCACACATTGCAGGTTTGGTAGCAGCAGGTTTACATATGAGCCCGATTCCGTATGCTCATGTTACCACTACTACAACCCATAAGACTTTAAGAGGACCGAGAGGCGGTATGATATTGTCAAGCAATGAGGTAAATGAGAAGTATAACTTTAACAAAGCAGTATTTCCAGGAATCCAGGGAGGTCCTTTGATGCATGTGATTGCAGCAAAGGCAGTATGCTTTAAAGAAGCGTTATCTGATGAGTATAAGGCTTATCAGACACAGGTAGTTAAGAATGCGGCTGCACTGTCCTCAGCATTGATGGATAGAGGCTTTCATATCGTTTCAGGTGGTACGGACAATCATTTGATGTTAGTGGATCTGCAAAATCTCGATATGACAGGCAAGGAAGTGGAGAAATTATTAGACAGTGTCCACATTACAGCCAATAAAAACACTGTACCAAATGATCCGAAGTCTCCGTTTGTGACAAGCGGTATCCGGCTGGGAACCCCGGCTATTACAACTCGAGGTGCAAAAGAAGAAGATATGATTGTGATTGCAGATGCTATCAAGGCTGCGGTTATTGATAAGGATGAGGCAAAGGCAAAAGAACTTGTGAAGTCAATTACTTCCAAATACCCGCTTTATGCATAGATAGTGTGAAAGCGAGATCATCAATAGAATAAAGGCGGAAGAAAATGGCACCAGAATTGTATTTTTCTGGTGTCATTTTTTATAGTGTACTGCTTGTTTTTATAAATTTGAGGATATAGTAAAAATGACCGGAGGAAATATATATGGTGGGTCGTAAAACTGCTAATTTAATTGAAATTATAGAATTTATTCTTTTTGTGATGGCACATGTGGTGTATTCAGCGAATTTTCTGGATTGGGAAGTAACAAAGCATGTTTTGATATATGCAGTAGGGATGTCTGTCATTGCGGCAATATGTTTACTGTTGATAAAGGATTTGGTATGGTCTCAGACAGGATTTATTATCTGTATTATGATTGCAACTTATCTGATTGGAAAAGAGATGAATTCTCTTGTTTTTGCTATATGCATTTATATGGTTTCGGGCGCCTTGATTTCCATTATTGGAAATATGCGGTTGAACATGAGATATATTATAATTGTTAATTTAGCTATTGCTTTTAGTATTATTACACAATATTCAGCTATCGTCAGCCAGGTGCGGATTGGATATTACTTAATGATGATATTGTTTTGTGAAGCATTTCTGGTTACAGAGAATCTTATGGTGTTGTTTTATCAGCAAAAGGTAGAGGAGATAGAAACACAAAATACACTTTTAAATATTGCCCAAAAGAGTAAAGATGAGTTTCTGGCAAATATGTCTCACGAGATTCGTACCCCAATGAATGCCATTGTAGGTATGAGCGAACTGATTATGCGGGAAGAAGATATTAGTGACAAAGTAAAAGAGTACTGCTATAACATACAGTCTTCGGGAGAGAACCTGCTAGGCATTATTAATGATATATTGGATTTTTCAAAAATTGAATCAGGTAAAATGGATATCATATATGAGCCATATTCTATTGCATCGGTAATTCAGGATATTGCTAATACTGCTATGTTCAGAAAAGGATTTAAGGATATTGATATTATTGTTGACTGTAGTCCGAATATGCCAAGGCAGTTGTATGGAGATGTTTTGAGAAACCGCCAGATTTTAATGAATTTTGTCAGTAATGCAGTAAAGTTTACGGAAGAGGGATATGTTTTTATTTCAGTATCCTGCCATGAAAAGGATGGTGAGAACTGGCTGAAGATGCAGGTGAAGGATACAGGTATTGGAATTAAGAAGGAGGAGCAGGTTCATTTGTTTGAATCTTTTACCCGTATGGATTCCAAAAGAAACCGGTCGATTGAAGGAACCGGGCTTGGACTGGTCATCTGTAAACGTCTGGTGGAGGCAATGCATGGAACGATTAAGATATACAGCGAGTATGGCGAAGGAACTACGATTGTTGCAGATATTCCCCAGCGGATTGCAGATTCAGCACCATTTTTGACTTTAAAAGGAAATGAGGATATCAAGGTGGTCTTGTATGAAGACAGAGAGCAGGAGAATGCAAAGGGAACTCCTTATTATAAGGTCGTTAACCGGCATATCTGGGAGGAACTGAAGATATCTTACCGTACGATGCACAGTTTCGGGGAGGCAATGAAAGCGGTTGAGGGAGGTGAAATGACTCATATTTTTATGGGAGTGGCAGAATATACCGATCAGAGAGACTATTTTGATCAGATTTCCAGAAATATAAAAGTATTTGTAGTGTTTGATCCACAGTATCCGGTAAGACTTGGAGAAAATATATATGGTGTGAATATGCCGTTTTATTCCATGAATCTGGTATCGGCCTTAAACGGAGAAGCATTTTATAATCAGTTTATAGATGAAAAAGAGGTAAAGATTGCATTTAAAGCACCATTTGCAAGAGCACTGGTAGTAGATGATAATGAAATCAACCTGCGTGTGGCAGAGGGGATATTAAAGCTATATGATATCACCTGTACTCTGGCAAGGAGTGGGAAAGAGGCGATAGAACTCTTAAAGGACCAGGATATGGATATTGTGTTTATGGATCATATGATGCCGGAATTAGACGGAATAGAGACTACAGAGATTATCAGGAGAACCGGTGGTGAATATGGCAGGGCACTTCCTGTTATTGCACTTACGGCAAATGTGGCAAATGGTGCAAGGGAAATGTTTTTACAGCAGGGTTTTCAGGGATTTTTGCCTAAACCGGTAGGCTTGAAGACCGTGGATAAGATTTTGAGAAGGTGGCTGCCAGCTGCTAAAATTGAGATGATTGATGAGGGAGAGGAAAAAGAGTCAGAACCAGAAGCTGACAGCCCATTAAAAGAGTCAGAAATCAAGAGAACCATGCAGGGGAATTTTCCTTATATGGAAATAAATGAAAAACAGGCACTGGAAAATATGGGCGGTCAGAGGGATTTGTATAAAGAATTATTGGAATACTGTCTCGAATTTGAAGTTCAGCGGAAGAGTGAGATTGAAGAAAAATTCAGGGAGCAGGATTGGAAGGAATATACAATATTAGTCCATGCGTTAAAAGGCGGGATGAGAAGCCTTGGGATTGAGGAGATTGCACAGCTTGCGCAGACTCAGGAGTTTGCTTGTAAGGAGAACCGTATTGAAGATGTGATAGCGGGACATGTCCATTTGATGGACGAATATGACAGGGCACATAGGAGTATTGAGGCTTATGTTGCGGATATGGAGGTGTAATTAAGAGGACTGACGTATTAGTTTTTTGTTTTACTTAATACGTCAGTCCCGTTTTGTTATGTTGCAGATAGCATATGAGTACAGTTTTGTATAGTACTTAAAAGTGGTGTTACTTAATATTTTTTTTATCCAATACTTTATTTACAGCAGATAACAATGCACATACGGACGCATCAATAATATCATTCTTGATACCGCATCCCCAGGTAATAACACCTTCGGGAGCTTCAATTCCGACGTAGGCACAGGCCTGGGAGTTGGAGCCATGCTGTAAAGCATGTTCTTCGTAACAGATTAATTTGAATTCAACATGGAAGTGTTTTTTTACTGCATTAGCAACTGCATCCAGACGCCCGTTTCCGTTACCATGGTATATCTTTGGCGTTCCGTCGCGTTTGATTGTAATAGCAGTAGAGAAGACACCATTCCCCTCCTGCACAAAATGATATTCGTCCAATTTGATTGCAGTTTTGATATTGACATACTCTTTGTTATAAATCCCAAGAATTTCTTCCGGGGACAGTTCCTTGTGCATATGGTCAGATACACTCTTGACAGCATAACCCAGATCTTCACGCATTTTTGCGGGTAAGTTGAAACCATAACGCTGTTCTAAGATATAGCCGATGCCGCCTTTTCCTGATTGAGAATTGATGCGAATGACATCACCGTCGTATTCCCTCCCTACGTCGTGTGGATCAAGTGGTAAATAAGGAACAGTCCAGTCTTTTAAGTGTTTTTCCTCTCTCCAGTGCATGCCCTTTGCAATGGCATCCTGATGGGAGCCGGAAAAGGCCGCAAATACCAGTTTACCAGTATATGGTGAACGTTCATATACGTGCATACCCGTAACATGTTCATACAGTTCTGTAATTTTAGGAATATTACTAAAATCAAGCTTAGGGTCTACGCCATGAGTATACATATTCATTGCCAATGTAATGATATCTACATTACCGGTACGTTCTCCGTTTCCGAATAAGGTGCCTTCAATACGGTCTGCTCCCGCAAGTACTCCTAATTCAGCATCTGCAACGCCGCATCCGCGGTCATTATGTGGATGTAATGATAAAATTACATTTTCTCTCATAGAAAGATGTTTGCTCATGTATTCAATCTGGCTGGCGTATACGTGAGGTAATGACATTTCCACGGTAGCTGGCAGGTTGATGATCACCTTATTGTCAGGAGTCGGTTTCCATATGTCAATAACGGCATTGCAGATTTCCAGAGCAAAATCAACCTCGGTTCCGGTGAAGCTTTCCGGTGAGTACTCAAACTGATAATTGCCTCCATCCTGTCTGGTCAGATCCAGTAACATTTTGGCGCCCTCTACTGCAATATCGATAATCTCTTCCCTGGATTTTTTGAATACCTGCTCGCGCTGGGCCAGCGATGTAGAGTTGTATAAATGAATAACTGCATGTTTACAGCCTTTTACAGCTTCAAACGTCTTTTGAATGATATGTGGTCTTGCCTGGGTAAGTACCTGAACCGTTACATCATCGGGAATTAAGTTTCTGTCGATCAATGCCCTTAAAAATTCGTATTCAGTCTCGGATGCGGCAGGGAAACCGACCTCGATTTCTTTAAATCCCACTGCGACTAACATTTTGAAAAATTCTATTTTATCTTCTAAACTCATTGGTACGATCAAAGCCTGATTGCCGTCTCGCAAATCAACTGAACACCATGCAGGTGCTTTGTCAATATACTCTTTTTTGGTCCATTCCAGAGATTCTTCTGGTGGCATAAAATAATTTCTCTTATACTTGGTTGCATCCATCATAATATAATACCTCTCTTTCCTTAATAGAATATGCTTGTTTTTCCGGATATATATCGCAATATAAGAGCATCCTGCTTATTGAGGGGAAGCTTAAAGTAAAAAAAGCCTTACGTCTCCTATCTAGAGACGTAAGACTGACACTTACGCGGTACCACTCTAATTCATACATCGCTGTATGCACTTATTGCAGATACGGATTCTTAAGAATCTTATATCCTCCCTGTCATAACGGCTGGGTCCCGTCCTCACCTACTTATCGATTAGATATGTTCAGCGGGCTACTCAAAGGCGAGTTCAAATCTCTTTCGTAACTGCTTCACACCTGCCAGCAGCTCTCTGAATACTCCGGAAATCCTACTATTCCTTATCACAGTATTTAAAATGGTTATATAATTGCTGTAACTAAGAGAAGATTACCATATTGATGAAGAAGTGTCAACCCGGTTTTAAAAAAATGTATATTTGGCTGTATAAAACTTGACATATCTGTGAATCTTTGTTATATTGTTACTACGCCAGTCGTGGTACGATAGTCGTACCAATGTCTGACGTAGTAACAGAGCGTACTTATTAATATGAAAATTATTAAAATTAAGGAAAGGAGAATCTATGACAACAATAAGCAGTGACGTTATCCGCGGATACAACGATACGATTATTCTTTATCTGCTTTTGGAAAAACCTTCCTATGGTTATGAGATATCCAAACAGATTAAGTGTCTGTCTGATGAAAAATATATTATTAAGGAAACGACACTTTATTCTGCATTTAACCGTATGGAGAAGAACCACTATATTGAATCTTTTCAAAATGAAGATATAGCAGGAGGCAAGCGGAGAACCTATTACCGTATCACGAATGCCGGGCGGCAGTATTATCAGGAAAAATGTGCGGAGTGGATACTTACCAAAGAAGTAGTAGAAAAATTTATTACAGAAAATGTAGGCTTAACCTGTTAAAAAATAAAGTTTAGGAAAGGAGAATAATTAATGAAGACCCTGACAGATTATTTGGAAAATATGTTTTTGAATTTGCCGGACACTCCGGAAGTTCGAAAAGCAAAAAGCGAGCTTTTGCAGATGATGGAGGATAAATATACAGAATTAAAAAATGAGGGGAGGGCTGAAAATGAGGCTATTGGCATTGTGATTTCCGAATTTGGCAATCTGGAGGAATTAGCGGAGAATCTGGGAATTAAGACCTATGTAGATGAGGAGATGGTACCTTCTGAGATGCTTTCGTTAGATGAGGCAAAGAGATTTTTAAAGGATATGGTGATAAAAAGCCGGCTGATTGCAATCGGTGTGATGCTCTGTATTCTTTCACCGGTGCCGGTAATCTGTATTGATGCTTTTTCAGATACATGGAGTGACAACCGCAGTATTGCTTTACTGGCAGAAATGGATGCTCTTTTTATGTTTTTACTGGTCGCGATTGCGGTGGCACTTTTCATTTTCTCCGGTACTATGACCCATAAGTGGCAGAAAATCAAAAGTCATGCAGTAGGAATTGATTTTCAGATAACGGATTATGTAAGAAAACAGTTTGAAACTCTCAATATCAGCCATACCCTGCATTTATGCATGGGATGTATGTTCTGTATTTTATGTGTGGTACCTGCTATTTTTATTGATGCAGTATTTCCGGCAGATTTCTGGTATCAATGTTCTGGAGCGTTTATGTTTGTTGCTGTTGCAATCGGAGTGTATCTGATCGTTTTTACAGTCAACCGGAATAAAGGATATCAGTCTCTGCTGGCACTGAATGCAAAGGGAACAATGGGAAACGTAAATGTGCCGGAACGTGCAAAGGAAGTGGAATATAACAGCCGGGTGGTTACCAGTATAATGGATGTTTACTGGCAGACAGTTACCTGTATTTATCTCTGCATCAGTTTTTTGACTTTTGACTGGCACATGACATGGATAATCTGGCCGGTTGCAGCATGTATTCATACTATTATTAAAGTTAATTTTCAAAAAATATAGATGAGAGGGAGGGAACATATCATGAAAAAAAGTATTTATCTTACAGTAATATGGATAATAACGATTTTCTGTATAATTGGTGGAAGCTGTTATCGATTTATGGGATGGGGGCAGGATTTTTTTGAACATTTTGAAACAGGAGTTTCCCGTTCCAGGACAATTAGTAATCAGGATATCTTGGATGAATTCCATAATATTTCTTTTGATATTGATTTGTCTGAAGTAACAATTGAAGTAGGAAGCAGTTACCATATTTCATATCATTGTACGCAGAATCAGGTTGTGGAATACAAGGTAGAAAATGATACGTTAACGGTTACGGAAACTTCCCGAAATCCTCATTTTCCAAAACGCAATGGGAATGATGACTGCGATATTGTTATTACGGTACCAAGAGATGCGAGTTTGACAGATATTTCAGGAAGCTGTGATGTTGGTGATGTAGAGATTGTCGGTTTAACTGCTGACAGGGTGGAGATAAGCTGTGATTTAGGGGAGGCTTCTGTTTCAGATGTAACTGCTGAATCCATTATCTGTGACTGTAATCTGGGAAACTGTGAAATTGAGGACTGTATTTTTGGTAATTTGACAGTTAATAATAACCTTGGAAATGTAGACTTGTCCAGTAACTATCCACTTTCCGATTATACGCTGGATCTGACGGTATCTCTTGGTTCCATTGAAGTAAATGATAACGCATATACTTCACGATATGAGCGGGATGGAGATAAGGATAAAAAAATTAAGATTACATGTAGTATGGGAAGTATTGAAATTGATGATGAATGATGTATGTTAACATAAAACAGTAATACCTCCTTATGTATGGACATTATCATATTTTAAGTGAACCTTTTTTCTTGTTTTAACAATATATTATTAGAAGGGTATTTGGAGGTGTTCAAATGACAGCAGATGAGATGGAACAGTTGATCATATTATATGGAAAATCAATATATAGTTTTTGTTGTCATTTGACAGGAAGCCGGCAGACTGCTGATGACCTTTATCAGGATACTCTTTTGAAGGCTGTTGAGTTATGCCACAAACTCAATAGTGGTGGCAATGCAGAAGAATTAAAATCCAGCAGAAATTATCTAATCGGTATTGCAGTCAGATTGTGGAAAAACCAGAGCCGTAAAAATGATTCCCAGAGGCTGGATATTTCTTTGGACGATGAATCAAATGGAAGTGCAGCTACTTTGAGTTCAATGCAGGATGTGGAAGCAGAGGTAGAAAACAGGGAGTTAATCTTAAAACTTCGTCAAAGTGTAAATATGCTTCCAGAGAAACTGAGAGTAGTAATTTATATGTACTATACAGTTGGCATGGATATTAAGGAAATAGCAGAAGAATTGCATATTCCACAAGGGACAGTAAAAAGCCGGATGCATAAAGCAAGGATAAAAATTATGTATGAGTTGGAGGCGAGCGGATATGAAATATGATTATGAAGAGTGGATGCAGAAAGCATTTTATGCGGATACGGAACCTGATAAAAAAATCAATAGAATGATTTTAGAGCAGTGTAAGGAGGAACAGCATATGGGATTTTCAAGGAAAAATAAAAAAGCAATTGCAGTTGCGGCATGTTGTTTGATTTTGGCAGGGGGAACAACTGTGGATGCGGCAACAGGGGGAGAAATTCACAAAGCAGTAGGACGTTTTTTTTCATCTGTTGTGTATGATACTTCAAGTGATGAAGCAGCACAAATCTATCAGAACCAGGATGGCAATTATGTGATTGGTGCAGGAGATATAGCAGAAGAACCGATGGCTGATGAATTATCCAAGGAGGATTCCTTTGTAGAAGCAGTTGAACAATTTAAGGACTCAGCAGATGATATGGAATCAAGTGGCTGGAGGATTATTACAAGTGAAGATAAAGAGATGGCAGAGTTGAGGTTTGTGACAAATGGTCAACATGCATGGAATATTACAACCTCATTTGAGAAATGGATGGATGAAGAAGACAGGATATGGCAATTGAGAAGTAATTTATACAACTCTTTGTATAATGATGGGGAGCTGATGAAGGAAAAACAAGCCTATATTAATAAACTTCAGGAACTAGAAAATACTGTAAAGGAAGAATACATTAAAGAGGCACTTGCACTTGCCATATCAGATATTCAGTCAGGAAAACAGTTGATTTTCGATCAATTTCCGTTATCAGCGAAGGAAATGAATCTGGAATCAGAAAATCCTGATGAGATTGTAGATGCAGCATGGACACTGATTGATCTTGATGAGATTGAATTAGTAAATGATAAAGCAGAAATTGTAAAAGAAAGTTCGGAGGGGGTAAAAAGGACAATCAGATTTATGATAGAGAAAGACAGCTATATGGAGGGACGATATGTTGTAAGCTCTGCTGAACTGGTCAAATAAGTTATCACTTTGTTAAATAGTTGATATTGGCGGCATTGTAATAAAATACATGGTTGTTTGTGAACTGTCACATCAGGTAATGCTTTGCTTGATGTGACAGTTTTGTCTGTATAGAAGAAGGTATTAGTTCAGATATAGTTTTTGCTGAATCAGGTAGAAAAATATGACGGAAATTGCTATAATAAGACAACGGTAAGCATTTATAATGATGAGGAATCAATCTATATGTCTGAGAGGAAGTAAAGCATGCGGCTTAAAAATATATTGATTGTAGTAAATGATATAGAATATTCAAAAGCATTTTACAAAGATTTATTTGGTCTTGCAGTTGTTATGGATTTTGGAGAAAATGTGGTATTAACAGAAGGATTGACACTTCAGGAAAGGAAGCTCTGGGAAAGCTTTATCGGAAAAAAGATAGCTGTCAGGGGGAATGATGCAGAGCTCTATTTTGAAGAAAATAATATAGATCAGTTTTTGGAAAAGCTTGAGAACAGTAAATATCCGATAGAATACCTGAACAAATGTATGGAGCATGATTGGGGACAGCGGGTTGTCCGCATTTATGATCCTGATGGACATATTATAGAAATTAGTGAGTCAATGGAATATGTTGTACGCAGATTTTTGAGGAGCGGAATGACTGTAGAACAGGTTGCAAAAAAGACACAGTTACCATTGTCCCAGATTGAGGAATACGCAGTAGATAAAGAGAGGTAAAGGGAGGAGATACAAATGGCAGACAGAATCAGGCAATATATGGCTTATATTGATAAGCTGTTAGAATCGGGGGAAGAGGGAATTAATTGGGAAGAAGAAATGAAGAAACATCTGGTACAGATTGCATTTTTTGCCCACGAGAGATTGATTCATCTGATTGTAACAGTGACTTTTGCAATATTAACGGTAATGGTATTTTTGTATACAATTGATAATTTTTCTGTTTCCATGGTTCTTCTGATTTTTGCTCTGATGTGTCTGATGGTTCCGTATATCAAACATTATTTCCTGTTGGAGAACAGTGTACAGGATATGTATGAGCAGTATGATAAGATGAAAGAAAAAACAGGACGGGCTTTCGTGCGAAAGGGAAAATATAAACGTTAGGCATAAGACTGCCGGATGAAGCAGAATAGATTACTGTTTTGTCCGGTAGTGTTGCTGTTTTAAGAAAAAAGTAAGAATTGCAGCGGGCTTCATTATGATATAATGACACCAATCGAAGTGAAACGGAGATTGATGGCCTGTGAAAGCATCAGCGAGCTTCTTTATAATATGATGTTACCATGGAAGCAGAGCACTATATCAGAAAAAGGAGAAGGATATGAAAATGATACGTAATAAAAGATTTCTGGCAATCATGACAATATTTGCATTGCTGCAAGGGATTTTCTTTCCTGCATTCTTTGCAGAGGCAAAGGATGCCAAAGAAAAAGGAACGAAGGAAAATGCGGATTTTAAAGTAGAAATGGAATATGGAATTGACGGATTTGCCGTCTATGATAATCCGGCAGTAGTGAAAGTAAAGGTAGAGAGCAGAAATAATTTTACAGGGACTCTGCGGGTAATACCAGTGGTAGATAGCGGACAGAAAATAGCAGCTTATGGGGAAGAGATTTCTCTGGCAGCGGGAGAAGCAAAGACTTTTATTTTTATCCCCGCCTCTTTAGGGAACTCAGGAAAGATAAAGATTGAATTGCTGGATGAAAAGGAAAATCTTCTTTATTCTGAATCCAAGCAGCTTACGTTATACAGTGTTGGAAATAGTGTTACGGTGGGGATTTTAAGTGATGATTATAGTGCTCTTAATTATTTTGACGGAATTGCAATGAATATAGCAGGTAATCAGGGATTGCCAGTGGTACGGACATTGGAGTTGACAAAGGATTCCATGCCAGCAGACAGTGGGGCATTGTCGGTGTTAAATTATATTATTCTTGACAACTTTGATACTGCCAGCCTTTCTGATGGGCAGTATACGGCATTAAAGGAATGGGTGAATAATGGAGGTGTGCTGATTCTTGCACTGGGAAGTAATTATCAGAATGTGTTACATTGTTTTACGGATGATTTTATTACGGGAACATTAGGAAAGGTTGAGAAGAAGAATATAGGATGGGAATTTTCGGAATTGGAGGATTTCAATAGGGCTGAAGAGGGCAATACAGGGAAAGATAATACTGTAAGCAGAGAAAAAGACCAGTCAGAAGAAAATGATCAGTCTGAGGGTGATACCATAGGAGAAGAAAACAACCAGCCGGATTGGGATGATAAAGCAGTACAACAGCAGACTAATGGTGGAACTTCTGTTTTAGATGTAGATTGTATAGAATTTGCATTTACTGATGCCGCTGAGATGTCCGCTTTTTCTGATGACAAAACAGCATTCCAGAAGCGTATCGGAGCCGGCAGGGTTGTTGTGTTATCATACTCTCTTGGCATGGAGCCGGTAGCCGGTTGTGCCGTAAACAAGGATATGGCAAAATTGTTGTTAGAGACTTCAGCAGTAGATGCAATGTCAGTACGTTTAAACGGGGGCGGAAATATGTTGGGAATGTGGTATAGCGGTATCCATCTGGCTAAGGCGGCAGATGAGAGTAAAAAACCAAGTGCTCTTTTATATGGCTGTATTTTGTTGATTTATGTTGTTTTTGTAGGACCTTTATTGTACCTGTTCCTAAAGGCGGTTAAGAAAAGGGAAAAAATATGGATTGCGGTTCCGGTAACGGCACTTGTTTTTACGGGTATCATTTATGTGACAGGCTTTATTTATCGAATCAGGATACCGCTTGTAAATACATTTTCTATGATAACATTGGAAGACGGATATAAGGAAGAGGAGATATATACTAGTGTTATGTGTCCGAAGGCACAAAAATATAAGATTAAAGTAAAAGAAGAGTATGCAGGATTCCAACATAATTTTCAGGATTACAGTTATAATCTGTTTGGGGTAGAAGATTCTCACAAGCAGTTTGACTATATGATAAATAAAACAGGTGATGGAACAGAACTGACACTGAATAATAGTGAAACTTTTGAAGAGACGGCATTTGCAGTGAAAAGAAACAGCGAAAATGAGATTGGAACCATTGACTGTGATTTAAAATGTTATACAACAGGATTTGAGGGAACCATAACCAATAATACCCAATATGACCTGACGGGGGTAGTAGTGACGTTCGAAAAGTATTTTTATCAGGCAGGTGATATGAAAAAAGGGGAACAGGTCACAATCGATACCTCTAAACTGATAGAAGCGATGGGGTATGGTACTTTTGAACAGATTTATAATGACGTGAATCATTTTATTCAAGGTTCAGACCGTAAGCGTTATATACAGTATCAGATTGATACAAGCATGGAATCCGGATTTGTTGACAAGAATGCATATAACAGGGGATGTGTATGGGCATCTGTTGAGGGGTATAAGCCGGATTTTATAGCAGAATCAGAGGTAAAACAGTCTGGAATCGGTGTACTGTTTGAAACTTACGAAGCAGAATATGAGGATGTAAAAGGTGTGTATTATTCCAGTCTGGACCCAATGATAGTGTCCAGCCAGGGAGAGTATGATGCACAGGACGGGATGTTATATAATGATGCAGTGACGATTACGTATTCTTTTGAAAACAGTCCGGGAATTACGGCATTGGAAAATTTGTCCTTCGGAGAGGAAGGGACTGTTAATGGAGGAAGTTATGCAAGAGTGTTGGCATACAATTCGGAAACAGGAGATTATGATTTGATTTTTGAAAACAGCAAAGTTTTGTCGGGGAATGACCTGAAGAAATATATGTCAGGGAACATCATAGTGCTGCGATATGAAAATATTGGGAATAGTGCTTATATGCCAAGAATTATTGCAAGGGGGGATGAATAATGCTGCAAATTCAGGGACTGACCAAAAAATATGGAAAATTCCTTGCATTAAATGATTTAAATCTTCATATTGAAAAGGGAGAAATATTTGGATTTGTGGGACCTAACGGTGCGGGAAAAACTACGACTATGAGGATTGTGTGCGGTCTTTTAAAGGCAACTGACGGAGAAGTACTGGTAGATGGGATCAGTGCCATAAAAAATCCTGAGGATATTAAAAGGAAGGTTGGATATGTACCGGATTTCTTTGGTGTCTATGATAATCTTAAGGTTATGGAATATATGGAATTTTATGGTTCCATGTATGGGATGAAAAAGGATGATGTGGATGAGATTGCAGAGGGGCTTTTGGAACTGGTAAACCTGTCGGATAAAAAAGAAGAATTCGTAGATACCCTGTCCCGAGGAATGAAACAGCGTCTTTGTGTGGCAAGGGCACTGATTCATAATCCGGACCTGTTGGTTTTGGATGAACCGAATTCCGGTCTGGACCCAAGAGCCAGATTCGAGATGAAGGAGGTTCTAAAGAATCTGGGTTCCATGGGAAAAACCATTATTATCAGTTCCCATATTCTTCCGGAACTTGCGGAAATGTGCACCAGTATAGGAATTATGGAACGCGGACAGTTGATTGTCAATGGGAAAGTAGAAGAGATTGTGCAGAAATCCCAGGGAATCCGGCCGATTTGCATGCGTGCATTTACGCCGGATTATAAAGAGGAAGAGGAGAGTCACCGATATATCTCTACAGTATTGAAGGAACAACCTAATGTGGGAAAGGTGACATTTACAGAAGAGGAAATCAGGATTTCATTTACGGGAGATGAGCAGGCTGCGGCACAGCTTTTAAAGAATCTTCTGGAACGGAATATTTTAGTCAGCAATTTTTATAGGGAAAAAGAAGATCTGGAATCTTTGTTCCTTGAAATAACGGGAGGGAAGCAGGCATGAAAAATAGAATTCATATGAATCCAATCTTAAAAAAAGAACTGATGGTAGGTTCAAGAAGTATTAAGATGTCTTTTGCTATTATGGGAATTAATGCATTTCTGACGCTGATCGTAATTTTGGTCATCATATCTACCAATGCAATCGGCGGGGTGATGAGTTATGATTATTCTTCCTTAAGTTCCCTGTTTCTTATTCTCGGATGTACGGAATGCGGGCTGATCAGCCTGATTGTGCCGATTATTACATCAGGTTCTATTTCAGGGGAAAGGGAGCGCCAGACATTGGATATTATGTTAACTACTCCGGTGTCCCCGTTGTATATTGCATTTGGAAAGCTTGGTTCTGCTATGATGGTAGTCATGATGTACATGATTACCAGTATACCAGTTATGGCAATCGCATTTGTACTTGGAGGAATGAGCTGGTTTGCCCTGTTCGGATTGATTGCAATGCTTTTGTATCTTGGTATATATGTGGGCAGCGTAGGCATATTTTGTTCCAGTGTGGTGAAAAAATCAGTTATGGCAACCATTCTTACGATTGCCATTGGTGTGGGAATTATTATAGTTACTTCTGTGATTTTCTATGCAGGACTGGCCATAAAGGCATATCAGGCAAATCTGCCTGGCAGTACGGTATCATTTTCTCCGGGAGCAGTACCCCTTGTGATGATGTTTAATCCGTATTCACCAATTTTTGATTTTATGCTTCGGACAATGTCCAGTGCCAGTATATATGATATCATTGAGGAGACCGGGAATACATCCATTACTCTGGGAAACCTCTATAAATACTGGATTCCTGTGTCCGTTATATTAAATTTGTTTATATCATTTGGATTTTTAAAGCTGGCGGGCAGAAATATTGCTGTAACAAGGAACCGAAGGAGAAAGTAAATGAAAAAGTATACTATTATCCGGCATATTGCAGATATTTCAAAAATTAATAACGGTTGGACAAAAGAACTTAATATAGTGGCATGGGCAAATCGTGAGCCTGTATATGAACTGCGTTCATGGAATGCAGATCATACAGAAATGGGAAAAGGAATCATTTTGACACCAAATGAATTAAGAAAATTACAAGAAGTATTAAATGATATGGATTTACGATGCATAACAGTTGAAATGTACCATGAGGATGAAAAATCGGAGCAATAATGGGGCATGAAAGGAGGATTATTTTGGATTATAAAATCAGACGATTTGTATACCGTGTACGGGCAAGGCTTCGGGAGCAGATGATAATTGAAAACATAATAAAGTTTGTAGTAGTCGGTTTGATGGCTGCAGTTCTTCTTTCTTTTATTTCCATGCTGGTTCCGTTTTATTATGCGGTGCCTGCCGCAGCCGGAATAGTGGGGATTTGTTTTGCGGCAGGGATTATAATGGGTATTTATAAAACCCCGACTCCAATGGAGGCTGCATTAAAAGCAGATTCCAAAGGTCATAAAGAAAAGATTTCCACTGCATTTTTTCTGGAGGGGAAAGAGGATTCCTTCAGCACTTTACAAAAGAAGGATGCACTTAAGGTCATGGATACTTTTCAAGTCCGCAAAGAATTTCCTTTGCAGCTTTCATGGAAACAGGTTTTAGCTGTATTAGGACTTTCCCTGATATTTGTGGCAGCCAGCATGATTGAGACGCCTGCAAGGGAAGCGGCGGAAATCAGGAAAGATATAGAAGAAGAAGCGAAGGAAGAGATTGCCCGTTTGGAAAAGGTGGAGAAGGAATTAGAGCAGAGCAGGGAGATTTCAGAGACAGAAGTGGCTGAGATTGAGGAGCAGATTGAAAATGCAAAGCGTGAATTATCGGAAGCCGGTTCCAGAGAAGAGCTGAAAAAAGCACAGGAACGCATAACTAAAAAAATGGAGATGGCGGCTGAAAAGACCGAAAATAAAACATTAAGCGAGGCTATGAAAGAGGCGGCCAAAGAAGCCAGGGAGGCAGCCGGGAAAAAGGAAAGCAATCTGGCAAAGGAGGCCGAAGAAGCACTTACGAAGGCCCAAAAGGGAAACCGGAAGGAAAAGCAGGAAGCATATAAGAGGCTGAAAAAATTAGCAGATGCAATGGGTGATGAAGCGTTAAAAAAAGCGGCGGAGGATTACAAGGATTCTGGTTATTCTGATAGTGATTATGCAGGGGCACAGCAGGCATTGAAGGAAGCACTTGGGAACAGTGAGGGAAATCAGACAGATTTGGCGGACAACCAGAATAATACAGATTCCCAGAACAAACAAGGGAATGATTCGGATAGCAACAGTCAGGGTAATTCACAAAATAACGGCAGTGATCAGACTAAAAAAGAAAGACAGAACAACAGTCAGAACAGCACACAGGGTAATGATCCGAACGGGAATCAAAACAGCAGGTCTGAAAACGGACAGGGCAATGCAGGGCAAAATGGAAAGGGTTCTGGTAATGGCAGCGGTACAGGAAACAGTTCAGGAAGCGGCTGGAATCATGGAGGAAAGGAAGGTCGTGAGGGAGCCAGAAAGACGAATGAAAACATTACGGTTCCCGATGGGGAAACTGGAGATGATGAGAATTTAACAGGAAAAGCAAACGGTAACGATAGTAGCACAAAAGAAAAATCCAGTCAGTCCCAGGCTTGGTCAGGTAATAAAGTAAGTTATGGGGAAGTTTCTGGAAAATATAAAGAAAAAGCTTATAAGAAGGTAAACGGTTCCCATTATCCTGGAAAACTGAAAAATAAAATCAGGGATTATTTTGATGGCTTGAATTAAAATAGTAGAAAAAACCGGCAGGTTCATTCAGTTCTGAATCTGCCGGTTTTAATACTATTAAGAAATATATTTGTCTGTATCACTGCTATGTAACTGTTATTTTACTGTAATCTTGATTCTCTTATATACACCGTTTTGTGCGTATACATAGATATAGCATTTTCCTTTCTGCTTAGCGGTTACGACACCCTTATTGTTTACCGTGGCAACCCTGCTGTTGTCGGATTCGAATTTGATATTGCGGTGGTGGCTGATCTTCTTGTCCAGCTTCACCTCAGAAGCCTTAATCTTAAATTTTTTCTTCACTGCAAGAGTCTTGCTGGTCTTATTCACCTTCACTGATTTTGCAACACCGAATTTTCCGCCCTTGGTGGTGGCATGCACATTCTTGGCTGCGGCAATCGTCACCTTCACACCGTTTATGTTCTTATATGCCACTACAAGATATTTGTAATAGGTACCCTTCTTTAACTTCTTCTGTGTATATTTTACTGTGCTGTTTTTGGTAAAGGTCTTGATGTGTTTAAAGGTGTTTTTCTTGCCGCATTTGTTGCCGTAAAGAATATAACCGTCTGCATCCTTTACCTTATCCCATCTCACTGTTACGGAATTCTTTTTCAGGTTGGAGGTTCTTGCCTTCAGCATTCCGAAAGAGGAACCCTTCAGGTCAGCATCAGATTTCTGATTCTTGATGCTTGTGTCAGTAATCATTAATGTATCGGTTGAAACGCCTAATTTGGATGCCTCATCAATAATCTGCTTCGCCGTATCTGTGGATACTCCAAGGCTGTCTGCAACTGCCTGGTCTGTCGCAGGGTCTCCTGAGCCTGTACCACTGCCGGAATTGCCTCCGCCGGATGTCGTTCCAGCCGGAATGGCCACTGCTGTGGCTGCTCCTGCCTTTGCCGTATCAGTTTCTTTCACCCGTACATAGTAAGTACCTGCCGGAAGACCTGCCACCTCACTGCCGGTACAGTCTTTGGCATCAGTAAAGTCCTTATTAGTGCTGTATTCCAGAGACGGGTTAACGCCAGTCAGCCTGCCGTCACTTCCTCCTGCCGTGGTTGGTGCTACTCCGGTAATTCCGGTTGGTGCTGCCGGACCGTCCTGCTTAGAAACAGTTACCGTAAACTCTTTCTTGTGCCCGCCGTCTTCTGTTGTCGCCGTAATCGTAACGGTACCGGGCTTATGACCGGTCACCTTTCCGTTCTCATCAACAGATGCAATCGTATCATCACTGGATGTCCAGTCTACCTTCTGGTTAGAAGAGTTCTCAGGTATAACAGTCGCATCTAAAGTGGTGGAACCACCAATTACCAGATTAGAATTCGTATCAGAGCCGCTTCCGATTCCGGAAACCGGAGTTGTAAATTTGATGTAATGACAGTGATTGCCAGATTCTGAGTCTATAAAAAAACGATTATTTTTTATTTCAAGGGAATCATATATCTGCACAGCACTATGTCCACCGATTATTTTAATATTGTCTGCTATTTGAAGACCAGAAGAAAGTGTTGCATAAGAACGGTCATTGGTATCAGAATCATCTCTTGTAATGGCTTCTACAGTTCCTCCATTTATTACCAGGGGACCGAATTGTGAATAAATGGCATGCCCAAAACTATCCGTTGTTCCAACTGGTGTGGAAATGTATGCTGATACAGTTCCGCCATTTATTGTGACACCTTGTTGTCCTTGGATTCCAGTTGCACTACCAGAGTGATATACGTTTCCGATAAGGGTACCATTATTTACTATAATTTCTCCATCTGCATATACAGCTGCCCTGCTTGCAAGATTAGTAGCATCATGAGTGATTGTAGAAGAGAGAACCCCTCCATTTACTATAAGATCTTTATAAAGATGGAGTCCCCAGTTTTGAGCATCTTTCAATTCTACAGTAATATTACCACCATTTATAATTGTATTGCCATTTATAGTGAATGATGACATGGTGCCACTATGTGAAAAAAGCAATGAGCCGCTATCCATGATAAAGTTTCCTATTACATATAAATAGGAGAATTCTAAATGAGCAGTATTTATTGTAAAATCTCCTTTAACATGAGCCCCAAATGAGGAATGGGATGTTAAGCTTCCATTTCCTGTAATGGTTAAATCATCATATGCGTAGATACTATATCTTGATTGTAAATATGTTCCTGAATCTACGATATTTTCACCCTCTAATTTGAGTACTGCATCGCCTTTGATGACAACTGCGGCATTTTCCGGAAATAAGTAAAAATCATGCAAAGTTAATTCACGTCCCTTGCAGGAAATATCCACACCTGTATATTCAGTGAGTTTTGCCGGATCCGGCTGCCAGTTGTCTTCGTCAACAAAACCACTTGTTTTATACAGCTTTCCGTTATTTGCGTCAAAATAGAAAAAATAGTGTTGCTGTTCAATATCCTGTGCCGCCCATGCGGTCATTCCTCCCGGCAATAACACCAATGAAAGTGTCATCATTAATGTAAATATGCCTGTTAATAGTTTCTTCATAAAAACATCTCTCCTTCCACTGTTTCAACTGGCGGAGAGAAGTATGCTTTTCTGTTCTATGATGTAGTGCTTCAGGTGTATGCTTCGTCTCCGGCCTATGTACGTGTTACCATTGATGCCATGACTTTGCTGTCCTTGCCAATGATTAAATGATTGGCTTATCATTAATATAATATCATATATTTTTACAATATTGAAGTATAAATTTGCAAGATATATTTTTCTTTGTTTTTAAAGTTTTAAGTATAAATTTCAGGGACTAAAATTTATTTAAAAAGTCTTGTATTTAGTTAATTTTACTTTACTTGTAATATCTGATGATAAATGATAAAATGCTAAAGTGTACAATGACGAAAGGAGAAACTATGACAGACGAGACAAAGATACAGAATATGATAGAAAAAATAAAATCCTGCGAGGAGGAAATTGGCAGGGGAATCATCGGGCAGCGTGATATTATCAGGCAGGTGCTGCTTGCAATACTTTCCGATGGCAATGTGCTGTTAGAGGGGGTGCCGGGGCTTGGGAAGACAGAGCTTGTAAAAGCAATTTCAAAAGTGCTCTCTACCAGTTTTTCCAGAATCCAGTTTACCCCGGATTTGATGCCGGCGGATGTTACAGGAACAAATCTGATCATAAAGGAAGATGGAAATAATGTATTCCAGTTTGAGCCGGGACCGGTATTTGCCAATATTGTGTTAGCGGATGAGATTAACAGAGCAACGCCCAAAACCCAGTCTGCACTGTTGGAAGCAATGCAGGAAAAGACAGTAACGGTGGGGAAAACAACGTATGAACTGCCTCAGCCGTTTATGGTACTGGCAACTCAGAATCCCATTGAGAATGAAGGCACATATCCATTGCCTGAGGCACAGCTGGACCGTTTTTTGTTGAAACTTCTGGTAGAATTCCCCAGTAAGGAAGAGTTGAAGGCAATTATGGACATTACAGTGACTAATAAAACTACAGCGCTGAATCCCATCATGAATGGAGAAGATATTATGGAAATCAGGGCGGCAGTGAGGGAGATGCCCATTTCCGATGCGGTAATGGATTATGCCCTGTCCCTGGTTGTAGCTACCCATCCGGAAAGCAAAGAAGCACCGGAGGTTGTAAAAAAGTATGTTCAAAATGGTGCAAGTCCACGTGGAGCACAGGCAATTGTCAAAACGGCAAAAGCAAGGGCATTTATGGAAGGAAGATATAATGCTGCGTTTGAAGATATTCGGTTTGTTGCCTGTGCAGCACTAAGGCACCGCATTGCCCTTAATTTTGAGGCAGTTTCTGATGGTGTGACAGCAGATGACGTGATCAGGCAGATCATGGATGGAATGAAGATCGTGTGAGGCAGCCAGAAAAAGGATTATTGCACTTGATTGTTTTACGGTATTTATAAAACGGAGAAAGGAACAGGCATGGAATCGGTAGTTTTTGATAGTGCTTTTTTTAAAAAACTGAATACGCTTAAGATGAGCCTTAATATGCGGTTAAGCCAGGGAATGAGCGGTGTCCGCAAATCCAGTGCGAAAGGTTCTTCAGTTGAATTTTCTGATTTCAGGGAATATATGCTTGGAGATGATATCCGGCGGATTGACTGGAATGCTTATGGGCGTACTGATAAGCTTTATATCAAGCAGTTTATGGAAGAGAAGGAGGGTATTTTCAGAATTTTTATAGATACCAGCCGTTCCATGTGCTTTGGAGAAGTTCCCAAATCTACAATGGCATTGCAGACTGCGGGTGCGCTTTCCTATATTATCTTAAATAATCTGGATCGTGTTTACATTAATGAAATGAAGGAAAATTCTTTGGTAAAAGGGAAAGGAGTGACGGGAACAGCCGCTTTTCCCCATGTATTAAGGGACTTAGAACGCATTACCTTTGACGGGAAAACAACCCTGAATAGAACGATTATATCCTGTCCGGTACAAGCAGGTGGAGTATCAGTCATCATCAGTGATTTCCTCGACAAAGAGGGAATGGAGGAGGCAGTGAAATATTTGTCATATAGAAAACAGACTATTGTTCTGATTCAGATTCTTGCAAAAGAAGAGCTGCATGTGAATTATGAAGGAACCCTTAACATTCTGGATATGGAGACGGATGAACGGGTTAAGATTACCATGTCGAATGCGACAATTAAGGAATATAGAAAACAATTGGAAAATATGCAGAAGGGATTGCAGAAACTGGCACGAAAATATGGGGCATACTATGTCTTTATGCAGTCAGATGAAGATTTGGTTTATGAAATGCTGCATGGATTTGCTGGCATATTACAGAAATTATGAATTTCAAAATTTTTCGGATAGAATAGGGAGGACATCATGACAGTACAAAATCTATGGCCACTGGTGTTTTTAAGTTTGGTGCCGGTTATTATTTTACTATATCTGTTAAAACAGAAAGTGAAAGACCAGCCTTTTTCTTCCACCATGCTTTGGCAGGAGATTTATAAGAACCTGGAGGCAAAAACCCCTTTTGAGAAATTGAAAAAGAATATCCTTATGTATATGCAGATTCTGCTTATGCTGCTCCTTATTTTTGCTCTGATGGCGCCTACATTAAAAAAAGGCGGCATGTTACAGGAAAATGTTGTTATCGTCATTGATAACAGTGCCAGTATGCAGTATTTATATGATGAGCATGATACCAGATTGGAGCATAGTATCAAGGAAGCAAAAAAGGAAATAGACCGGCTGAGCGAGAATGCCATGGTTACGCTTATATCATCCGGAAAAGATGCAGCAGTTGTCTATCAGGGCAGGGATAAATCAACATTAAAAAAGCGCCTGAATGGAATAGAAGCAACAATCGAAGCAGGCACTCTTGATTCGGCGGCAGGAGTTGTCAATTCTGTAATTGCAGAAATGGATCATGTTCACATCATCTGCTATACGGATACCGCTTTTTCCAGTAATGACTGTATAAAAAACAATAAAAATGCGTCGCTTATTGTGGAAGATGTATATTCCAAAGGGGAAAACTGTTCTTTGGATTATATAAACTATTCCGCGGCAGAGAATGGGGTAGAGGCACTTTGCAGAATTACTAATTATAGCGAGAGGGAGATTACACAGGATGTCAGCCTTTATGCAGATTCCGATATTGTAGATGTCCAGACAGTGACGGTAAAACCAAAGGAAAGCGAAATCGTATATTTTGAAAGGCAGAATGCTGCTATAGACGGAAGTGTCGTTCTTCGTGGGGAATTAAGCAGAAAAGACAGTCTTATGGCAGATAACAGTCAGAGTATTGTGGTGACGGCAGATACAGAGAAAAAAGTACTGCTTTTATCAGAGGGAAATGTATTTCTGGAAAAAGCACTGTCATTGGATGATAATGTAACCGTATATAAATCAGATGATGTTAATGTACTGAATCAGGCAGTAGGTGACAGCGGACAAAATGAAACTTTTGACCTCTATGTTTTTGACGGTGTAGAACTGCCGGATGATTTTGATGTGGGGCAGTTCCCGGAACAAGCTGGTTTTTTATTTTTCAATTATGCAGAAGATTTTTATGATTCCGGGTATATGGTAAAAGATTCTGAGGTATCTGATACGGTTTTGTATTTTGACAAAAGCCCGGTTACCGGATACATCGAGGAATATTCCTTTGGGATTTTGAAAGCCTATACTTATGTGCTTCCGGACTGGGGACAACCCTTTTTAAAGACAGGGGAGGGTAGTGTTGCTGGTTATTATGGGACAGATGGGAAACGTAATATCGGAGTGATCGGATTTGATATCCATAATACGGATTTTGCATTGCAGACAGAGTTTCCGATCTTTATGTCACAGCTTGGTGATATGCTTTTGGGAACAGGAACAGAGGAAACGGAGATTGTGAATTTTCCTGTAGGTGAGGAATCAGATGTGATGCCAGTGGACAGTGCTGCGGTAAAAGGGAATGGAGATAATAAAAAAACCGGTGGCAGGGCAATCCGTAATCTTTTATTGATGGCAGTAATCTTTTTGTTGGCGGCAGAATGGATTATATATATCAGGCAGGTAAATACTACGAAGAAGAAACAGTTTTTGGCAGTCCGTATTCTCGTACTTTGTGCAGTTGTTTTAGCTATGGCAGGGGTATCTGTGTCCAGAAAACAGAAAAAGACGGAAACGATTTTTCTGGTGGATGTATCTGATAGTATGTCAGGCAATCTGGAAAAAGCAGAGCAGTATTTAAAGGATGTTGTAAAGAAGATGCCGGAAAAGAATCTTTTGGGCATTGTAGCATTTGGGAAAGATACGGCAGTCGACCAGTTTCTTTCCGATAGAAAATCATTTTCCGGATTTACTGTAAATCCGGTTATGACAGCTACCAATATCGAGAAGGCAGTTACCAATTCCTGCTCCATGTTTGATGAAGGGGTTACAAAACGTCTGGTATTGATTACAGACGGAAACGAAAATGAGGGCAGCATGAGTCTGGCGGCTGCTGCATTAAAGGGAAGTGATGTGGAACTTCTGGCACTCACCATGGAGGACAGTATTGGAGGAAACCATGAAGTGTATATCAGTGGAGTATCTGTGCCTAATGTGATACATGCTGGTGACCACTACAATGTTACGGTTTCCGTAACGTCTAATGTGGAAACTGATGCACTGCTGTCCCTATATGCCGGCAGAAGTGCCAGGGGCCAGCAGAGCATTCATTTAAATAAGGGGGAGAATCAGTTTGTCTTTGAAGATGTGGGGGAAGAAGGGACGATTGCCCGTTATAAAGCAGTGATTGAGCCGGAGCAGGATACCATTTCTGTTAATAACACATATGTGGCTTTTGCGGAGATAGAAGCCAGACCAAGGGTGCTGCTGATAGAAGGAATGGCAGGAGAGGGCAGTGAATTTGAAAAAATTCTGATGGCAGCTAATATAGAGTATGATAAGGTTACCCCTAATGGAGCACCGGTCACTTTGTCAGGACTCAATCAGTATAAGGCAGTTATTACCTTAAATGTGCATTATGACGATTTACGGCCGGGTTTTGTAAAGATACTGGAACCCTATGTAAAGGATTTTGCCGGAGGTTATATCTGTATCGGTGGTGAGAACAGTTTTGCACTGGGAAATTACCGGAATACAGTATTGGAAGAACTTCTCCCTGTCAGCATGGATTTACAGGGCGAAAAAGAAATACCCAAGATGGCAATGGCAATGGCAGTTGACCAGTCCGGAAGCATGACTTCCCCTTCGGAGGACAATACTTCCGTAACGGGGCTGGATCTGGCAAAGCAGGCGGCACTTTCTGGTGTATCGGAGTTAAGAAGCAGTGATGAGATAGGAATACTGGCATTTGATGATACCTACCATTGGATTGTCCCAGTACAGGAAGCTTCTGATATAGAGCAGATTAAGGATGACATCAGTTCTATAGGATATGGCGGTGGCACCAGCATTTATCCTGCATTACAGCAGGCATATGAACAGATTTTACAGAGCAGTGCAAAGATTAAACACATTATACTGCTGACTGACGGACAGGATGGATTCAATCAGTACGACGGGCTTTTAAAGCAGATTAATGAGGCCGGTATTACTGTATCCACAGTTGCCGTAGGCAGGGATTCGGATCAGGCAACACTTCAATATATAGCCGAAACATGCGGAGGAAGATTTTACTATACGGATGTGAATAATTCCATTCCGAGGATTTTTGCCCAGGAAGTTTATCTGTCTGCCAAGACATATCTGATCAATGAGGAGTTTTATCCGTCTGTCACAAGCAATCATGAAATACTGGAAGGCGTTATGGATGAAGGGTGTCCGGCACTTCTTGGCTATGTGGCGGCAATGCCGAAACAGACGGCAGATGTTATCCTGGAGTCGGACAGGGAGGATCCGGTGCTTAGTACATGGCAGTGCGGTCTGGGAAGAACCGTGGCATGGAATAGTGATGGGAATAACGAATGGACGGCACAATACGCCGGATGGGATTATTATCCGATACTGTGGGCTAATATCATTCACTATGTCATTTCCGATTCGGAACTGGGAGAGGACAATCTGGAGGTAGTGAAAGAGGGAAATACGGCATCCATTACCTTTGAAACAAAGGATTATAACAAGGAAACAAAGGTAACGGCAGTTGTGACGGATGAAAACGGAGATGCAAAAGAAATATCGTTAGACGCTGTGAAACCGGGGGCATTTGAGGCGGAACTGGATATGACAGAAATTGGTGTTTACAGTGTGAGCATAAGAAAACTGTCTGGGGAAGAGATCATAAAAAATTATAATACGGCTTATGCAAACCAGTATTCGGCAGAATATCAGTTTGCTGATATGGATACAGATTTTGCATCTTTTGTGAAACAGGCAGGAGGCAGGGAGATATCTTTTAGTGACGATATCTGGAAGGGAAATTCCAATACGGTAAAGACAAGGATATCCTTAACGATTCCGTTATTGGTCTTTGTAATTTTGATGTTTCTGTTTGATATCATAATCAGAAGATTTTCCATAGATTTACTGGTATATGTGAAGAGAGGGAAAAGTGCGGTCAGTATGCGGATGAAGGGATATACGGAAAAAAGAAGGCATACATCCGTGCAGGCTGAACTTATGGGAGATAATGAGGAAGAAGGTCTTACAACACAAAAAGAGCGGATGACTTTGCAGTCTCAGGATGTAGAATCACAGAGTAAACGGGAAGGCAAAAAGATACTTAAAAAGACAGAGGAAAGGTTACAGCAAAAGGAACAAAAACAGGAAGAAAGAGAGTCAGCTTTGTCAGATTCAGATAAACTTGATATGAGCCAATTACTTAAAAAGAAACGGGAGAGAGAGTAAATATTGTAGGAAACTTGTGTTTAGATGCTATATATAGTATAATGTGTTTATAATATAAGTTGAAAAGACAGATTTTGAAGGGGAAAAGGAATGACATCATTTTATCATAGAGTAAGACAGGTTTTTAATGGCACAAGTGCCATTAATACTAAGATTAAGTATATAGTAATAGGAATTTGCATCACACTCATTCATTTCTTTTTTACAATTGCTTTTTATCATTTTCATGTTACTTTGTTGTTTTATTATAATATGGCAATCACTGTATTTTATTCTTATCTGAGTGCCGTGGTGGTAAAAAAGGAGCGTTATGAGTCTATTTTTATATTAGCATTTGTAGAGATTCTGTTTCATTCCTCTATGGCGTCTATATTACTTGGATGGAACTGGGGATTTATGATTTATACTATGGCATTGATTCCGGTAAGCTTCTATCTTACCTATACCCTTCCGTATTTTAACGGAAGTGTTTTTGCACCGATTACGGCATCTGCTATTGTGTGTATCTGTTATATTTCAATCAGAGCAGTCACCAATAATATTTTACCGGTATATGCCAGCAGCCAGCCCCAAGGTGTTAGTACATTTTTTTACTATTTTAATACCATGGTGGCATTGGGGATGCAGATTTTTTGTTCCATACTGTTTGCTCTGGAAATCCGGTATATGAAGCGGCAGTTAGAAGAGGAAAACCGTACATTGGGTGAGATTGCGAGTCATGATCCGCTGACACATTTATTAAACCGTAGGAGCATGAATACATATTTAAAAAGTGCACTGGAAAACGGTGCCGGACGACAACTGCCGTTTTGTCTGATTTTGGCAGATATCGATAACTTTAAGAACGTGAATGACACCTATGGACATGATTGTGGAGATGAGCTATTGATTGCCGTGGCGGAAGTGATATCCGGAAATGTACGTGAAGAAGACCATGTCTGCCGCTGGGGTGGAGAAGAGATATTAATTCTGTTACAGGCAGATCTGGAGACGGCAGTTCAGGCTGCAAACCGTATCCGCAGGGAAATTGCCGGTACTATTGTAAAATATAAGGAAAAAGAGGTCAGTGTCACTATAACAATGGGAATTTCCCAGTACATGCAGGGAGAGACGATTCGTTCCATGATGGATGAGGCAGACCGGAATCTGTATTATGGTAAAAAACATGGGAAAAATCAGGTAGTTACTTCGGACAGTAATTCAGATGCTGGGTGAAACGGCATATGCCATAAAATAGATACAGAGAGGGATTAAAGTTATGAAACGGAATATTGACATATCAGAGGTGTCGGATGGAAAACGCTATGGTATTCATGATATGGTAAGAGCAGGATGTGATGATTGCAGGGGATGTTCCTCCTGTTGCCGGGGAATGGGAAATTCCATCATATTGGATCCTTATGATATTTATCGTCTGACTGCCGGATTGAATTGCAGATTTGAGGATTTATTGGCAGATAAATTGGATTTGAATGTTGTGGATGGTATTATTCTTCCCAATTTGAAAATGTCGGGGGAGAATTTTAGCTGTGTGTTTTTAAATGCAGAAGGAAGGTGCAGTATTCATGCACTGCGTCCGGGAATCTGCCGTATTTTTCCGTTGGGACGCATTTATGAGAATGGTTCCTTTCAGTATTTTTTACAAGTACATGAATGTAAAAAATCAAACCGGACCAAAGTAAAGGTAAAAAAATGGATTGACACACCGGATATTGCTAAAAATGAAAAGTTTATTAACCAGTGGCATTATTTTCTAAAGGAAATCAGTGAAAAGCTTCCTGCTTTACCCGAGGAGAGAGTAAAGCAGATTAATATGTATATACTCAATGTGTTTTTTATAACACTGTATGAGGGAAAAAGAGATTTTTATGAACAGTTTGAGGAGAGAATGCAATCCGCACAAAGAGAACTTCTTCTATAGCCGGACTGCATAGATTTTAGGGGAAAAGGGAATGATAAAATAGGACTTGAGCAGGTATTTATAAAATGAATTTAAAAGGAGGAAGATATTTTATGAAAATTCTATTTTATGATGCAACCCCATATGATAAAGAATCTTTTGACAAAGAATTAAGCAAATATCAGGGAATAGAGATTACTTATCAGGAAATTGATATTTCTTTAAAAACGGTTTCCCTTGCAAAAGGATATGATGCCATTTGTGCATTTGTTAATTCAGATCTGAGTGCACCGGTTATTGACAAGCTGAATGAAATCGGAATTAAACTGATTTTGCTCCGTTGTGCAGGATTTAACAATGTTGCTCTTGATAAAGCGGCAGAATGTGGCATGACAATCTTACGTGTACCGGGATACTCGCCGGAGGCTGTGGCAGAACATGCTATGACGCTGGCACTTGCGGTAAACCGTCATTTACACAAAAGTTATATTAAGGTAAGAGAAAATAATTTCAGCCTGGTGGGGCTTACAGGAATTAATTTTTATCAGAAGACTGCTGGCATCATCGGAACTGGAAAGATTGGTGCAGCGATGTGCAGGATCTGCAAAGGTTTTGGTATGCGGGTGATTGCCTATGATATGTATCCGAATAAGAGTCTTGATTTTGTGGAATATATGCCGTTAGATGAGGTGTTGAAGGAAAGTGATTTGATTTCACTGCATTGCCCGTTAACGGAGGAAACCCATCATTTGATCAACAAAGATACCATTGAAGAGATGAAAGATAATGTGATATTAGTCAATACTTCCAGGGGAGCCTTAGTGAAGACGGAGGATTTGATTCAGGGAATCCGGAGCAGGAAATTCTTCGGAGTAGGTCTGGATGTATATGAAGAGGAAGGCAGTAATGTGTTTGAAAACCGTGAAGATGAGCTGCTGGAACATTCTGTAACTGCAAGATTGTTATCATTTCCGAATGTAATTGTAACCTCCCATCAAGGATTCCTGACATATGAAGCCTTGTCGGCTATCAGCCAGGTGACACTTCAAAATGCATTGGATTATGAGAATGGGAACATTGAAGAAGGCAACCTGGTGAAATAATAAAAATCTCCAAGCTGTGTAGTGGATACTGATCGGCTTGGAGATTTTTTAATATTCTGGTGCAGCAGATTACTATCTGCTTTTGTTTGTACTCATGTTGGAAGTACCTTTATTGTTGGAAGTAACGTTATTATTTCCGGTATTGTTTGTCTTGGTGTTTTTGGTGTTGTTTGAATTACCGGTGGTCTTATTTCCTGGGTATTCCTCAATACTGTTATTGCTTCCTTTTTTGTAGATGGCTCCGGATGTTGCATCTACATAGAATTCTCCGAATAATTCGCCCTTATCATTTTTGCTGGTATCGTAAAGATTAAAGCGGTATCCCTTGGAGCCTTCCTGATAATCGTTTAATTCCTTATCTTCATCACGGATTTCAAATTTTGAATCCGCATGGTAGGACCCCATCGTATCCATAAAATAATCATGGGCATCATTGTAGTTGTCGAATCCACCATTTCCTACCAGGTCATCTACTGCATCTCCGACTCCGTTAGCCACATCATCGGCAGCATCTCCCACATCATCCGCTACATCTTTTACAGCACCATTGTCGTTGTTGCCGCTGGTAGAAGCATTATCCTTATTCCCGCAGCCGGTCAGGATAAAGCAGAATACACAGGCAGTCGCAGCAAGACGAAGACAATTTTTAAATTTTTTCATAATAAATCTCCTTCTTATAGTTAAATTAGTTTTATGATTTTTATGGATAAAATCATAAACCTTTTCATTGGTATTATGTGTATTTAGGCTTTTTTATATTCAAAAGGAATATAAAGGAAAATTTATTTATTTTTTAAAAATTGTTTGCCGGTATGGTCTAAGTAATAATTAGAAGTGTAGATAAGGGAAGATAATTTTACAAATGAATAGCCCTGTTCTTCTAGTTTTGTCAACATAACATCGAGAGCATCTTTCGTATAGGTTGCCCCATTGTGTAATAAAATGATGCTGCCGTTTTCCAGGTTTTTGTGTTCACACACGGTACGTATGATAGAATCAATGCCGTAATCTTTCCAGTCGAGACTGTCGACGGACTGATTGATGGCAGAATATCCCATGGCATGGGCAACATCCACTACTTCATCATTCCAGTCACTATAAGGAGCACGAAATAAAGTCATATCCTTTCCGATCAGGTCATATACCGTATTATGACAGCCTTGTATTTCAGCAGCCATTTCTTCTTTGGAAATCTGGGGCATATGTTTATGGGAATTACCATGATTGGCAACCTCATGCCCTGCCTGGTCGATTGCAATAATGGCATCGGGATATTTTTGTGCCCATTCGCCTGTCACAAAAAAGGCGGCGGGTGCATTGTGTTTCTTTAAAACAGCAAGAATATCAGCTAAATCTTCATTGCCCCATGCACTGTCGAAGGTTAAGGCAAGAACTGGTTTTTCAGTATCGACACAATAAATCGGAAGTTCGTTTGCGAAAAATGAGGAGGTAGCGATTGCATTTTTGGTTCTGACGGTATCATGAATACTATATAAAAAAACAGAAATTAGAAGGACCAGAGTGATATATTTCATATAGTTGATTTTGAGATGAGAAATCATAGACATACCTGTAGATTTATGTTTTTTAAATGTATGACATAAGATGATAAGATAGAACCTGATAAAAATATATTTTTAATGAAAAAAAAGGGGAAATGTAGTAAAATGAATATAAAGACCTATAGGACAGAATCGGGTACAGGGATAGAAGGTGATTGGAATGAAAAGGATTTGGAATGCACTGCGTTATGGAGATGCAGAGACGAGAAAATGTATAGGAAGCGTAATCCTGTTTTCGGTAGCGGCAATAGGTATCATTGCCATAGCAGGGCTTTTGGGTCGTTTTTATCTGTTTGTTTTCGGCATGCTGGCAGGGATTGCCGCGATTATGGTATCCCAGACTTTTACGCTGGTGGATGATGATTTTGTAGCGGAGATAAACCGTGATGGCGAGAAAGATACCGTAAAGACGGTTACTGTCAAAAAAAATAAAGTGATATATGGCAGCGGGAATGAAAAAAAGAAGGAAAAGGAAGAACAAAAAGGAAGAACAAAAAAAGAAGGGCATACTGACACAGATGACGGGAAAATCCATGCTGCCCAGTTTGAACATTATAATGCAGTGGTACTTAAGAAAATAAAGAAAAAATATCGTCTCAAGAGAGACCATAGACCTATTATCATAGATTATTCAAAATCTTACAGGATTAAGGAATGTCCTGCATTTATCTGGCGGATACACAATAAAGTATATTTACTTTTATTAGAAAAGGAGCCCCGCAGGCTCAGTATTTCCAGGGATTTAATTCGAAATATGGGATACAAGCCAGGTATAAAGTCTGATCCGGCAAAGGAATACGAGGCATTTAAAAAAGAGAATCTTGTTACCGGGGTATTTAAAGAATATCTGCCAGATTATTATGATTCCAAGGGGAAAAATGATACGTCAAAATATAAAAATCTGTATACTATTTATCCTGATATCTGTATTTCAAACCGTTCTGCCGCAGATGTGATGGATCTTCTCTATCTTAACTTTATGCCTCAGGATAAGATTACGAAATCGGAAAAAATAAACGGATTTTTTAAACGCATTTATGCTGCAAATATTTTGTATAGAGACAGAGTATACAGTATTACGGAATATAAAGAAGCAGTAGAAAAGGCTCTTGGGGAAATGTGTTATGCTGAGATTCCAGAGAGAGAATTTGTGATTACATTAGAGAATCTTATGAAAGGAAAGTTCATTTCCCAGGAGTATGTTGACCATTATATGGACATGAGGGATAAGATTGTTTCAAACAGCTCTCATTAACATTTCCAAATGTTCTTCGAAACAGACACCATCATTGATGGGTATTTTTAGCTTGGCAGAGGTAATGAGACAGGTGCGGATAAATTCGGAGGCTGTTATAACAGATTTTCTGAGTGGGATATTATGTAAAGTTCCACCCGCTAAAATAGAGGCAAAAACGTCTCCTGTGCCCGGGCGAAGGGGAAGTATTTTTAATCCATATACAATCTCAAAATTACCATTTTCATAAATTGCATTTCCAATTTGACTTTCTTTTTCAATCCCTGTCACCACAATCTGGCTGACTCCTGTCCTGGCAAGGGTTTTGCACATTTCATAAATATCTGATTCGGTGATATTCTCGCGGTATGGTGTGTCTGTAAGAAGACAGAGCTCAGTTATATTCGGAGTGGTAAGTGTGGAATGTGCTACCAGCTGCTTCATCGATTGACACATTTCGGTTGTGTAAGAATCATAAATAGTTCCATGATCCCCCATAACAGGATCCACGATTATTTTTTTGAAAGAAAATTCTTTAAGCATATCTGATATAATGGCAAGCTGTTTTTCAGATCCCAGAAAGCCGGTATATATGCCTTGAAAGGAAAATTGCAGGGATTTCCACTTCTCCAGATATTTTTTCATGTAAGGAGTAAAATCCAGCATAAAATAATCAGGATATTCTGTCTGATTAGACAAAACAGCAGTTGGAACTATGCCGCATTGTACCTTCATGGCAGATAGGATGGGAAGTGCTACAGCTGCAGAACACCGTCCGAATCCGGATATATCATTTACAATCGCGATGGAAAGTTGTTTGTTCATTAAATATCTCCTTTTATGCCGGAAGCACTTTGAAATAAAAGCATTGTGCAGGCATCTTAGATGGTTCTTCTAAAGTTTCGTTATTTAAGATAGTACATTTACCGGAAAAATGCAAGTAAAAAGAAAAATAAAACTGGCACTGTTAAAAATGATAAAACTGGCAGTTTTAAAAGTTCCAAACAAAGAGTATGGTATCAGAGAAGCATCTGAACAGGTGAATTATAAGCAGAGTGATGAGATGCAGAGGTGTAAACAAAGCAGGTCTATAAAGAAAGGGTTTGGAATTATGGAAAAAGTATTGGAACATGACAAGCTGAAAATGAAAGCAGGAGGTCAGGCAAAAAGCCACGCAAGACAAATAGCTCTGGATGCAATGTTTGTCGCACTCACACTAGTATTTACAGCATTTGTAAATATTCAGATTCCTGGTTTTGGCGGTGCCGGGGGATTGATCCATTTAGGGAATGTACCATTATTTGTTGCTGCTATGGTTTATGGAAAGCGTACAGGAGCTTTGGCCGGAGCATTGGGAATGGGCTTGTTTGATGTTTTGAGCGGATGGGCTGCATGGGCGCCCTGTACGATCATTACATGCGGGCTGATGGGATTCACAGTGGGTGCAGTCTGCAAAAACAGAAAAAGTATACTGTCTAAAGTTATTGCAATAGCTGCGGCACTGATCATTAAAATAGCAGGTTATTTTATTTTTGAGAGTTTTATCATGGGGAATGGAACGGCAGCGGCCTTAAAATCGATACCGGGTAATGTTATTCAGATTGCAGTGGCAGCCATAATCGTATTCATCATGATTACTCCCCTGGAACGGGGTCTAAATTCCGGTTTAGATTATTAAGGGACGTTTTCAACATGAGCCTTTGGAGAGTATAAGCCGTTACTGGTAAAATCAACACAGGAATATATACGCCTCTGGCGGGGCAGGGGATATTTGTTCCAGACGGAAAGTATTATCTGATTAGGTACGGATTTCTTACCAGATAATAATGTCCTTTAGTAAGCTACCAGGAAGTTAAAGAATATAGATATGGAAAGGAAGGATGATAGATGTACAAGATGATGACACCCGGCCCCACTATGGTTGCGGAAAATGTTAGAATGGCAAGGAGTGTGGAGACCGGCAATCCGGATTTGGATTTGGAGTTTTATGATTTTTATAAAGAGACATGCGAGCTGTATAGTGAACTGCTTCATACAAAAAATGAGAGCCTGATTTTGAGCGGAGAAGGAATATTGGGTTTAGAAGCGGCGGTCGCTTCCATTACAGAACCGGGAGACCGGGTATTGATTTTGGATAATGGCGTGTTTGGGAAGGGGTTTGCAGATTTTGTAAATATTTATGGCGGTGAGCCGGTTCTGTATACTACGGACTATAAAAAAGAAATTGAGGCAGGGCCGTTAAGGAAATTTTTAGAGAAAGATTCGGACTTTAAGTATGCTACAGTAGTGCATTGTGATACTCCCAGCGGAATGTTAAATGATATTTCTGCTATTTGTCCGCTGCTAAAAGAATATGGTATTTTAACGGTTGTGGATTCTGTTTCCGGGATGTTTGGGAATGAGGTAAATGTAGATGTTTTCGGAATTGATATTCTTTGCGGAGGTTCCCAGAAAGCCATTTCCTGTCCAATTGGTCTTACACTTGTGACGATAAGTGAAGAGGCGAAAAGGATGATGGAAAACCGTAAGACAAGGATCGCATCGTTTTATGCAAATCTGCTGGTCTTTAAGAATTATTATGAAGATAAATGGTTTCCATATACAATGCCGGTTAGTGATATTTATGGGCTTAGACAGGCATTGGAAAATATAAAAGGAGATAAGGGTATTATTAAGCGTCATAAGAAGATTGCAGCAAAGACAAGAGAAGCACTAATTCGGGCAGGCTTGCATTTATATGCAGAAAATGGATATTCCAATACGGTTACGGTATTTACTATACCGGGCGGTGTGACGGCAGGAGATATTTTGAAGAGCATGCGGGAGGAGCATGATATTTTGCTGGCAGGCTCGTTTGATGTGCTGGCAGGTGAGGTCATACGAATCGGACATATGGGGTATAACTGTACGGAAGAAAATATGAGAGAGACTCTGACAGCATTAGATATCGTGTTTAGAAAGCTTGGAGTAGAGCTGAAGAACGTATTGGAATACAGATAATAGGAGATTGCTAAGGACATCCATCTTAACAGCTGGATGTCCTTTTTATAATATCTGGTCTTCGTCAGACTGGACATAAACAGCAATATCTTCAAGACGGCAGTTGAGAATCCGGCACAGATCATTCAATGTTGTGGTATTCATGGGTTTGTTTTTTCTTAATTTATCTATGGTTGCACTGGATATATGATGATTATTAATCAGAGTATAGGTAGTTTCAGAAGATTCTTTTAAAGTTTTCCAAAATGGATGATATGTGATCATGATCGGACCTCCAATCTTTTGTTACTGTTTGCCGTCCTTTATGTGACAATAATAATTTCTATGTTATATAAGCATAATAAGCAGTCTTTTACTTGACTATAGTTATTAAAATGACTATAATATATAGCAATACAGATGATATAAGTATGTCCATGGTAGTAAGAAAATATCAAGAAGGACGGGAAAACTATGAAGATAATATTTTTAGAAAGAATCAGACGAGCTATATTATTAAAAAGTATAGTCATAGTGGCAGTGGTAATGGGAATAGCAGCCGGGCTTTCAAGAATGCAGGGCATGGATAATAATGGAAGACCATATATTGTTCAGGCAAAAGGTAACATAGCAGATGAAGAGAAGCCGGTAATCAGATTCAGTGGGAAGGTAAAGCTGACGGTTGAGAAAGGAAAAGAAATAAGGATACCAAAGACAACAGCACAAGATAATATAGATGGAAATATAACCAAAAAAATAAAGGTGGCTGTAAAAAAAGGGACAAAAAAATATTTAAAAATAGCAAGGGCAATAAAGAGGAATAAGAAGATAAAGTTTGTAAGTACCGGGAATTATGTCATAACATATACTGTATCTGATAAGGCGGGTAATAAAACAGTGAAGAAACGATATATAGCGGTAATCAGATCCAGGAAAAAACAAGCGGCAAAACTCCATGAATGATTTCATTCTTGTCAAACAGGCAGGGTAAATATCATAAATTGGATTTACGCTTGTTTTTTTGTATGGAATTAAAAAAAATTTTAAAATAAAAAAAAGGAGTTTTGAGGTATGTGTCGTATATTAAAAAATGGACAGCAAAATACTAGTACAATGAATATTAAGTTGTTAATAGTTTGATACAGGATAAAATTTTATTTAAGCAGGTCAAATTGTCAATTGTTTATTATTCTTTGTGCTGATTATAGTATTTATAGATATATTTTACTTCGGAGGAAGGGTAAAAGGATTATGAACATTCGGGAAAAATTGGAAGCATGGGAGCATGAATACTTATGTGGGTATGCATCTTTTAGTGACCAGTCGCAAGGCAGGGATGTTCCAGAACCAATGTGTGATGTAAGGACAATTTATCAGCGTGACAGGGATCGTATACTGCATTGTAAATCTTTCCGCCGTTTAAAGCAAAAGACTCAGGTATTTTTATCACCGGAGGGAGATCATTATCGTACACGTCTGACACATACACTGGAAGTGGCACAGACAGCCAGAACGATTGCCAGAGCACTCAGGCTGAATGAAGAATTGACTGAGGCCGTTGCATTAGGGCATGATCTTGGCCATACACCTTTTGGACATGCCGGAGAGAGGGCATTGAATGATGTGTGTTCGAGAGGTTTTAAGCATAATGAACAGAGTATCCGGGTAGTGGAACGGCTGGAGAAAAAAGGAAAGGGTCTTAATCTGACGGCGGAGGTCAGGGACGGGATTCTTAATCATAAGACAACAGGAACACCGTCTACTCTGGAAGGTAAGATTGTCCAGCTGGCGGATAAGATTGCTTATATTAATCATGATATAGATGATGCGATCCGGGGCGGAATTCTGAAGGAAGAGAATCTTCCACAAAGCTGTACCGAAAAACTTGGGAATAGTACAAGAAACCGTTTGAACACGATTATACATGATGTAATTGCTAATAGTGAAGGGAAAAATGACATTGTATGTTCACCAGACATCAGGCAGGCAATGACGGGACTTCGCAGTTTCCTTTTTGATACAGTATATACAAATCCTGTGGCTAAAGGAGAAGAGGGCAAAGCAAAAAGATTGTTACAGGAATTATTTAGTTATTATGATTCCCATCCAGAAATGATGCCGGAGGAATTTCTGGCGATGATTGAGTCAGGAGAAGACAGAGAGACGGTGGTCTGCGATTATATTGCTGGCATGACGGATAATTATGCGGTATTGAAGTTCCAGGAAGTGTTCGAACCAAGTGGATGGAAACGCTGATATACAGCATTTGAGATAAAAGGCAGGTGGTAGAGAAGGTGTACTATGCAGATGAGGTGATAGAGGAGGTACGTTCCCGAAATGATATTGTAGATATAATAGGAAGCTATGTTAATTTGAAAAAGAAAGGGAATTCTTATTCTGCCTGCTGTCCGTTTCATCATGAAAAGACGCCGTCTTTCCATGTCAGCAGAGAAAAGCAGATGTACCATTGTTTTGGATGTGGTGCAGGAGGAAATGTATATACGTTTTTAATGGAGCATGAAAATTATTCTTTTCCGGAAGCAGTGGAAGCATTGGCCGAGCGAGCAGGTGTAAAGCTGCCGGAACAGAGTATGACTCCGGAGGCAAAACATCAGGCAGATGTCCGTACAAAGATTAAGGATATGAATAAACTGGCCGCAGGTTATTTTCATTACTTATTAAAAAACGAGCATGGGGAACATGCTATGGAATATTTAAAAAACAGGGGACTTACGGATGAAACGATTCAAAAATTCGGTTTGGGATTTTCTGATGTATATCGGGATGATTTATACAAATACTTAAAAAGTAAAGGGTATAAGGATGAAGAATTAAAAGATTCTGGTCTTATAAAATACGACGAAAAACAGGGAGCTTCCGATCGTTTCTGGAACAGGGTCATGTATCCGATTATTGATACGAACAACCGGGTGATAGGTTTTGGCGGCAGAGTGATGGGAGATGCAAAGCCAAAGTACATTAATACACAGGATACTCCTGTTTTTGATAAAAGCAGGAATTTATATGGGTTGAACCTTGCAAAAAAGAGCAAAAGACCTGGAATCATTTTCTGTGAAGGTTATATGGATGTCATTTCCATGCATCAGGCCGGGTTTGATAATGCAGTAGCATCTTTGGGAACAGCACTGACTGTTGGACAGGTGAATCTGGTCAAGCGGTATACGGACAGGGTTTATCTTGCATATGACAGTGATGAAGCGGGAACCAAGGCGGCACTCCGAGCTTTGGAAATTATGAGGGAGTTTGAAATGCCTGCAAGAGTGATTTCTCTAAAACCTTATAAGGATCCCGATGAATTGATTCAGGCAGAAGGAAACGAGGGCTTTGAAAAACGGATTGAACAGGCAAAGAGCGGCATTATGTTTGAAATCGATGTTTTGGCTCATAACTATAATCAGGAGGACCCGCAGGAGAGAACACAATTTCAAAAAGAAGCCGCAAGGCGCTTATCCGTGATTATGGATCCCATGGAACGGAAGAATTATGTGGATAGCGTAGCCGGGCAGTATGATATTGATGCCGGCAGTCTGAAAGAAGCAGTTACCCGTTTTGGAACTGCCGGTATCAATAAAGTCGATACAACGGTATTCCGGGATGGCAGGAAACGCAAATCACCGGAGGAAGAAAAAGAATTAAAACAGTTAAAGACGGAAAGACTGTTAATTACCTGGCTGATTAATGAAAATGCTTTATTTAATAAGCTGGAAGGGAAAATTTCACCAGAAGATTTTCTGGACCCGGTCTACCGGGACATTGTGAAGGCACTGTTTGAACAGTATGCGAATGAAGGGAAGGTAACACCTGCGGCTATTATCAGTCATTATCAAAGCAAAGAGGAGCATGAAAAAGTATCGGCTATTATGCAGCAGAACTTCGATATGGAGATTGCGCAGAATGAGAAATCTAAAGTAATAACGGATTTGGTACGGAGTATCAGACATCGAAGTATACAGCATCAGATAGAACATGCAAAGGGAGACCTGGCAAAGACCGGACAGCTGATGCTTGCGAAAGCGCAGATAGATAAATTACAAATTATTTTATAGTTTGATATACAAAAATACATTGGCACAGAAAATAGAGAAAGGCTTAAAACAGCTATTTTAAGGAAGGATGGAAAAATGGAAGAACAAAAAAATATTGCAGAAGATGAAAAGTTTCAGGACAAATTAAAGGAATTGCTTGTTCTTGCAAAGAAAAAGAAAAATGTAATTGAGGACAATGAAATAATAGCATGTTTTGCTGGCAGTAAGGAAGTGGAACTGACAACAGAGCGCATGGTAGAAATTTTTGATTTTCTTGAGGCAAACAAGGTAGATGTTTTAACGATTTCGGAGGTAGATGAAGAACCTGATGAGGATGCCCTTCTGGAAGTAGAAGGGGATGAGGAGCTGGCAGTCGAGAAAATTGATTTATCTATTCCGGAAGGTACGAACATAGAAGATCCTGTTCGAATGTATTTAAAGGAGATTGGGAAGGTGCCGCTTCTAAGTGCAGAGGAAGAAATTGTGCTGGCCCAGAAAATGGAGGCAGGAGATTTGGCGAAGACCCAGCTGGAGGAAGATGACGGAGATTTAGACGAAGAGACAAAAAAACAGCTGGAAGATTTGGTGGAACAAGGGGATTATGCTAAGAAAAAGCTGGCAGAAGCGAACCTTCGCCTTGTTGTAAGTATTGCAAAAAAATATGTCGGAAGAGGAATGCAGTTCCTTGACCTTATTCAGGAGGGTAATCTCGGTCTTATCAAGGCTGTTGAAAAATTTGATTACACAAAGGGATTTAAATTCTCAACTTATGCTACATGGTGGATCAGTCAGGCTATTACGAGAGCTATCGCAGATCAGGCAAGGACAATTCGTATTCCTGTTCATATGGTAGAGACGATTAACAAACTGATTCGTGTATCACGTCAGCTGTTACAGGAATTGGGAAGGGAGCCGTTACCGGAAGAAATAGCCGAACAGATGGATATACCGGTGGAGAGAGTGAGAGAGATTCTTAAGATTTCCCAGGAGCCGGTTTCTCTTGAAACACCAATCGGTGAGGAAGAGGACAGTCATTTGGGAGACTTTATTCAGGATGAGAATGTTCCTGTACCTGCGGATGCAGCAGCATTTACGCTGTTAAAAGAACAGCTGGTAGAGGTATTGTCAACGTTGACGGAAAGGGAACAGAAAGTACTAAGGCTTCGGTTTGGTTTGGATGATGGACGTGCCAGAACCTTGGAGGAGGTAGGCAAGGTGTTTAATGTGACAAGAGAGCGGATTCGCCAGATTGAAGCGAAAGCCTTGCGTAAATTGAGACATCCCAGCCGCAGCAGGAAATTAAGGGATTATTTGGAATAGGACAACCGGGTAAATAATATGAAGGATCTGGTGTTATCGAAAAGAATGGAGGCTGTGGTGAATATGATTTCACCGCAGTCCTTTACTGTTGCTGATGTTGGCTGTGATCATGCCTACATATCTATTGCCCTGATAGAAAGACACCTTGCCAGCCAGGTGATTGCCATGGATGTCCGCAGGGGGCCTCTTGAGATTGCGGAGAAAAATGTAAAAGCTTACGCCATGGAAGAAAAGATAGAACTTCGTTTGAGTGATGGACTGGATGAACTGGATATTGGAGAGGCAGATACCATTATTATTGCAGGAATGGGCGGATTACTGATAAAAAGTATTCTGGAAAAAGGAAAAAATATTTTATTGGATGCGGATAAGCCCCCGGCTTTGATTTTGCAGCCACAGTCGGATATTCAGGAAGTGAGGATATTTTTGTATGCACAGGCATATCATATTGTGCAGGAAACAATGCTGGAAGAGGAAGGAAAATATTATACGGTGTTAAAGGCCATGCCGGGTAAAAAAAGCGGATGCTTTTCAGATGCAGAATGGTTGTATGGTAAGTATAATTTGGAGGGCAGATGTGCTGTTTTGCAGACTTATCTGCAAAAAGAGAACAGGGTTTTGGAAAATATTCTTGCTGGCTTGCAGCGGACAATTAAAAAAGCAGGAGAAAGCGGGGATTTTGTGCCGGAAAAAACACTGGAACGAGTGGATTCCGTGAAAAAGGAGATTGCCATAAATTTATCGGCAATGGAATATTATAAAAATACATAGGTGGTGACAGATAGATGAAATGCAGTGAAATAATTAAGAAGCTGGAACAACTCTCGCCAAGGTCATATGCCTGTTCATGGGATAATGTGGGGCTGCTGGTGGGACGCATGGAAAAAGAAGTACAAAAAATCATGATTGCACTGGATGCGTCGAAGGAAGTAATCGACTATGCGGTGAAAGAGAAGGTGGATATGCTGATTACGCATCATCCGATGATTTTTTCTGCTATAAAACAGGTAAATGAGGAGCAATTTACCGGTGAAAAGGTGTTGACGCTTGCAGAACATGGAATCTGTTATTATGCGATGCATACAAATTTTGATACGGCAGGAGGAATGGCAGAGCTGGCAGCGGGAAAACAGTATCTGGATTTGTCGGATACCAGCCCGATTGTATGTGAAGAGGACGGAGAAACAGGGATGGGACGTTTTGGGAAACTTCCGAGACCAATGACAGCAAAAGAAGCGGCATGCTATGTAAAGGAAAGGTTTCAGATTCCGTTTGTCATGCTTTATCAAAGAAAGGAAGATGCAGACAGGGTATATGATCAAATTGCAGTAATGCCGGGTTCGGGTAAGAGTGAACTGCAAACAGTCAGGGAAAAGGGATATTCTCTTTATCTTACCGGGGATTTTGGACACCACGAAGGTCTGGATGCAATGGATATGGGAATCAGTGTGATTGATGCTACACACTATGGTCTGGAACATATTTTTATTTCCTTTTTAGGAAGTTTTCTGCGTGAAATATCCGGAGAAGATTTATTATTGGTTGAAGCTGATATGGGATGTCCGGTTAAGGTACTTTAAAGAAGGGAGAATGATGAGTATGATTACGGTAAATATTGATCATTGTGAATATGAGATAGAAGAAGGAACCCGTCTGGAGGAGATTGCAAAGAAGTATGGAGTTTGTGAAAAGGGAGAGATTGTGCTGGCTTATAGGAACGGTCACTTGTGTGAACTGCATAAAAAGGTAAAAGAGCCGGCAGAAATTTCTTTTGTGAATACAGCGGATAAAATTGGTTTTGACACATATAAAAGAAGCATGATTTTAATGATGATGAAAGCGTTCAGGGAGGTTTTAAAAGAAAAGGGGACGACGGGAAGAATACGCGTGCTTTTCTCACTGGGAAAAGGCTTTTATTGTGAAATGGACAGCAAAAAAGTACAGGTGTCGCAGCAGCTTTTGGATGAAGTAGCATGTAAGATGAAAGAACTGGCAGAGGCAGATATACCTATTGAAAAACATACATACCAGTCTTATGACCTGATGAAACGGTTTACTGCACAGGGAAGAACGGATAAGGTACGGTTGTTCAGATATCGCCGTGCTTCCAATGCCAATGCATACTGTCTGGAAGACTTTGAGGATTATTATTATGGCTTTATGGTGCCGTCTACCGGATATTTACGGTATTTTGCACTTTATGCGTATGAGACAGGATTTGTGTTGCAAATGCCGGACAGAAAGGATCCGTCCTTTGTTCCGGAATTCAGACCGCAGCATAAATTGTTCGAAGTCTTAAAACAGTCTGATGAATGGGGAGTAATGCTGAATGTAGATACAGTGGGCGGATTGAATGATGTGATAGCCAATGGTGGGATTAATGACCTGATGCTGGTGCAGGAGGCACTTCAGGAAAAAAATATTGCTGAAATTGCAGAAAGAATCAAACGTGAGAATAAGAAAATCATACTGATTGCAGGGCCCAGTTCATCGGGAAAAACATCATTTTCCCATCGGCTTAGTATCCAGTTAAGAGCCATGGGAATGTCACCGCATCCGATTGCTTTGGATAATTATTTTGTAAACAGGGAGCTGACTCCGAAAGATGCAGATGGTAATTATGATTTTGAGTGCATAGAAGCTATGGATGTCAAGACGTTTAATGAGGATATGGCAAAGTTGTTAAATGGGGAAGAGATTTCAATGCCTACGTTTAATTTTCTGTTAGGAAAGAGAGAATACAGGGGAGATATGTTAAAGCTTCAGCAAAATGATGTATTGGTAATAGAGGGGATTCATGGGCTGAATCCGGTAATGTCGGAAAAACTGCCGGAGAACAGTAAATTTAAAATATACATCAGTGCACTCACCCAGCTAAATGTGGATGAACATAACCGGATTGCCACGACGGATGGGCGGCTGATTAGAAGAATCGTAAGAGATGCCAGAACGAGGGGGAACAGTGCACAAAGAACTATAGAAATGTGGGCTTCCGTAAGACGTGGGGAAGAACATAATATTTTTCCGTATCAGGAGGAAGCAGATGTTATGTTTAACTCGGCACTGATTTATGAGTTAAGTGTGATAAAACCCTATGTGGAGCCGCTGCTTTTTGCGATTCCCCGTGAGGCAAAGGAATATCAGGAGGCAAAAAGATTGCTTAAATTTCTGGATTATTTTCTGGGAATCAGTTCCGAAAATATACCCAATAACAGTATATTAAGGGAATTTGTAGGAGGGAGTTGTTTTCCGGTATAAAATATTTTGTTAAGTTATGCAACTTTTGTCGCATAACCAATAATGTTGGAATATTTTGTGAAATAATTATAAAAAAGTTAAAACAAATTGTGCAATATAGTGACAAATTAATCCGCATATGTTATAATAAAAGTGTTAAAATTTAGTAATTCTATTCTTTAAGGAGGGCTGTTTTATGGGTACATCAGGACAAAAATTCGACTTACCACAGATGAAAGAGTATTTTGAAAAGCAGATACCAAATATCAGGCTGTTAAGCGATATGACTCTTAGTGAGACTGATTTTAAAAGCTTAGGCGCCAAACTCAAATCGGCCTTTTCTTTTACGGACCGCAAAGAGGATATAGGGGATATCATGATATGTTATCTGGTATATTGGGTATATGCGTTGATTTACTGGAATGAAGAGACTGGGATTCATGATGAACTGACAGATTTTTGTGCAGGACTTCCACAATATCAATTAAGACATCATTTTCAGCTTTTACTGGACACATTTGCAGATTATAATATAGATGATTTTAATTATTGCGGTAATAGTGTGGAAGAACTTTGTTCTATGTTGATTGCAAGGCATGCAGGAATCCCTAATGATGAGAAGTATCAGGTTTTTGAACTGATTGATGATTACAGGAACCAGAATGTTTCGGTAGACAGGATGGTGTCAGATATCTATGCACATCTGCCTTACAAGAGTCAGTACATATTTTCTTTGCTGGATCATGGTACCAGACAGGATATCATATGGGAAATCAGGACGATTATTGCTGAGATTTGTGCAGGAACATATTCAAGAGAGGAACTGCTTTTCAAGTATCCTCATACATCTGTCAGTCTGATTGATTACTGTTTTTACTGGCAGGAGGGTAAGGCACTTTTAAATCAGGCACGATAATTTAACAAAATCAATATATAATTTAGAAGGGACTTAAGCATTGAGATAATTTCTCTTTTTGCTACAGTCCCTTTGTTTGTTTGAAAGATGACTCAGACGATAAGCCGGGTTATGTCGTTGAATGATCATCTGTCTAGACCTGCCGTTACCGGCAGGTTCAAGCGACCTACCCGGGAACGTGACGGGCCGCCACATTGTTCCCTGTTCGGTCTTGCTTCGAGTGGGGTTTACAGAGCCTGCTTTGTTACCAAAACAGCGGTGAGCTCTTACCTCGCCTTTCCACC
>JAAGKN010000405.1_pt1 | contig 63621 bp, 47 predicted proteins | sample 6206371 | NCBI WGS metagenome assembly JAAGKN01 (sample SAMN11533720, study PRJNA540317) | gut metagenome | isolation source: fecal pellets from male and female animal of same cohort | host: Peromyscus leucopus | place: USA:CA | collected 2017 | reverse complement strand
CATGGTGAGTGATGAAATGAATCAGAAACAATCTGAGCAAACTCTGACGCTGGAAGACTCGCCAGAAAAAGCAGTCCTTGATGAAATAATCGCACCTTACCGTGGTAATGTGCTCTTTCTTGACTTTTGGGGTGTGGGATGTGGTCCTTGTCGCGCGGGGATGATTGCCCAGAAGCCAATTCTCGAGCGTTATGCAGACCGACCGTTCAAAGCCCTATATATCGCCGACAGAGAAGCAGGTAAGGATGCCTGTGAGAAATGGCTGAATAAAGAGGGTATCAAAGGGGAGCATATCTTTATCAGCAATGATAATTGGAAGCGCCTGAACTCATTGTTTAATTTCTCAGGGATTCCTTTCTCTGTCCTGATTGATAAGGAAGGGAACGTCATAGAGACTAATTATCAGATAGGGAATGGCGAACTGAGGCTTGAAGAAGCTCTCGGTAAGTGATAGGGCTGTATCTTTTCAAACTGTCTCCCTCCTTATCATCGTATTGTTGAGATGAATTTACTGATGTCGGAGAGGAGTTCAGGGGAGATGGTCTCCTCAATGACGGCATATTCCTGCACGGCGCCAGTGTTGGCATGCTGGAAGATATGGTTCAAACTATCATACAGCTTTACTGTGGCGTCCGGAGCAAGACGCTGCATTTTCGGCATGTTGAGGTGTGGATTTATCTGTGTGTCTTTGCTCCCGAAAGCGACAAACACAGGGCACTTTGCACCGCTGATAAATTCATCGGGAGCGGTGGAGATAAAATAGCTTATCCACGGATTTATGACATCAGTAATTTTGTAGAGATTGGCTTTTAATTTAGCGCGGATAGGGTTGTTCTCCCAATTGGCGCACAGTTCCCCGATTTGTTTTCGTGCAGCATCCTTGCCTGAGCTTGTGTATGTGCGGTAGAGTGATATGACGGTTGAATAGTAATCATCGACAATATCCTGCGGTACTCCGCTCATGCGGAGCAGTGTGGCGCTCTGGTCGGCAAGTATGGTATCGCCCTGGACTGATGGCGCTCCGAGTGCCACTATGAAATCGGGATTGGACGAAAGGTCTTTGTCGCTGTTGCTGTTGCTGCCGAGCATGAATGCTATCATAGCCCCTTCACTATGTCCGAGCACACCTGTTTTTCCAAATTGTTTCATAGACCGTAGATATTCCAGTCCGGCTTTTGCATCCAAGGCGAAATCGCGTGTGGTAGCAGCGGTGGCATCCCCTGATGATGCACCAAAGCCTCGGTCATCGTAGCGCAGTGAAGCTATGCCATGTCTGGCAAGGTGGTCAGCTATGACAGCAAACGGTTTGTGATTGAACACCTCCTCATCGCGGTTCTGCTGACCGCTTCCGGTAACCATCAGTACCACAGGTGTGGTGTCGGTGGCGTTCTCTGGGATGGTAAGCGTGCCGGCAAGCATGGCTCCGGCTGCTGGATTGGTGAAGATGACCTCGGTGGTGGTATAAGGGTAGGGTGGGTGCGGCGATTGTGGTCGGCGCATGGCTATCGTGCCCGGCATGAGGGTTAGAGGTGCGGTCATTGGACCCTGGCGGAATGTGCCGGATAGTTTTTCGTCATGCATGCGTGCAACATACGACATTCCGATTTGTTTTACCATAAGGCTGACTGAATCGGTGGATAGGAATGAGACCTCGCACGGAATATCGTAGGCTCCCTGGTTGGGTGAATCCATGGTTGCAGCCGGTGTTCCATCGGGCGCGCTGGAAAAGTGGAACACTATTTTAAGTGATATTTGTGGAGAGACTTTAAGTTCGCCGTTCCAATCTCCTGAGATAATATCCTTGCCCTGGACCGCCGTCTCTGACAGCAGTGCCAATATAATGAAGACAAACAGATTTTTCATTCTGCAAAAATACAAAAAGTTATCAAGTGTGGAATTTGAAATACGGGTTAAATGTATTACCTTTGCAAGAATTAAGCGGCTAAATATGACCGTGACTATATAAAAATATAATCAGATATATCAGTTATGACTATCGACGAAATACAGCAGGATATTATTGATGAGTTTTCAGAGGTTGATGACTGGATGGACCGTTATGCCATGATAATAGACCTTGGCAATAACCTTCCAGAGATTGCCGAACAATATAAGACACCCGACCATCTCATAGAGGGGTGCCAAAGTCGTGTGTGGCTCAATGCAGAGCTTACGCCCGAAGGGAAGGTGCATTACACAGCCGACTCCGATGCAATAATAGTGAAGGGGATTATTTCGCTTTTAATCCAGGTGCTCGACAATCAGACTCCTGAGGATATCCTCAAATCGGACCTCCACTTCATTGATGCCATAGGTCTTTCTGAGCATCTTTCACCTACTCGCTCCAACGGTCTTCTTGCCATGGTGAAGCAGATGCGCCTTTATGCAATGGCGTTCAAGGCGCAGCAGGATGCAGCCAAGGCTTAACGAATCATTGATTTAATCATGGGAAAAAACAAGCTTAAGAAATTTGCGGAGATGGAGACACTGAAGTGTGTCCATCAGTATCCGTTCAATGTGTTGAAGGAGCAAGTAGAATGCCCCCTCAAAGGGCGTTGGGGTGCTGATGTATTCCATAATTCCAATCCTATAGTCCTTGAGCTTGGGTGCGGAAAGGGTGAGTATGCCGTAGGTCTGGGTCGCCTGTATCCCGACAAAAATTTTATAGGCATCGATATCAAGGGTGCGCGTATGTGGACTGGAGCTAAGGAAGCTGAGAAGGCTGGTATGGATAATGTGGCATTTCTGCGTACATCAATCCATCTGCTGGAATCGTTTTTTGCCCCTGGCGAGGTGTCTGAAATATGGATTACTTTCCCTGACCCGCAGATGAAAAAGGTGAACAAGCGCCTCACCGGAACTCACTTCCTTGATATATACCGCAAAGTCCTCGCACCTGATGGTACCATACATCTCAAGACAGACAGTCCGTTTCTATATACCTATACCACCGAGATGCTGCGCCACAACGGTATCACGCCAAAAGGTGCCACGGATGATATATATGGCACAGAGTATGCCGGCATTGTACCTCCTATCAAGACCTTCTATGAGCAGCAGTGGCTTGCCCGTGGAATCCCGAGTAAATATGTGTCGTGGTCAATTCCTGAAGGGGTTGTCCTGACAGAACCGGAGGTGGAGATTGAACCTGATACTTACCGTTCATTCGGACGTGGGGTGCTCCAGTCAGGCGAGCTGAATAACCTGTAACATTCTTATTAACTGAATAAAAAAAGTCCTACTATGCAACTATATCCCGCGCTTATTACAGATGCGCTCCAGACTGTCCGTTACCCTGGTAACGGTAAGAATCTCATTGAGGCAGAAATGGTTGAGGATGATATCCGGATTGATGGCGATTCGGTGAGCTTCAGCCTTATATTTGACAAGCCTACCGACCCTTTCATCAAGTCAATGGTGAAGGCTGCCGAGACAGCTATCCATACCTACATATCTCCTGAGGTAAAGGTAACAGTGAATGTTGTCTCTCGTCGTCCTGCCGCTCCAAAGGATGCCCCGGTGCTTCCAGGAGTGAAGAATATAATCGGTGTGGCTTCAGGCAAAGGTGGTGTAGGTAAGTCGACTGTTGCCGCCAATCTTGCCGTTGCACTTGCCCGCGAGGGCTACAAGGTGGGTCTGCTTGATGCCGATATTTTCGGACCGTCGGTGCCGAAAATGTTTGGTATTGAAGATGAGCAGCTCTACATTCATGATGTGGATGGACGTCAGCTTATCATACCTATAGAGCGTTATGGAGTGAAGCTCCTTTCCATCGGTTTTGTGGTTGATAAGGATAAGGCGGTGCTTTGGCGTGGCAGCATGGCGTCAAATGCGCTCAAACAACTTATATCGGATGCTGACTGGGGCGAGCTGGATTATTTTGTTATTGATATGCCCCCGGGCACCAGTGATATACACCTCACTTTGGTGCAGACTCTCGGTCTGACCGGTGTGGTTATCGTTTCCACTCCACAGGAGGTTGCTCTTGCTGATGCACGTAAGGGTATTGCAATGTTTATGGAGGATAAGGTTAATGTACCTATCCTCGGCATTGTAGAGAATATGGCTTACTTTACACCTGCAGAGCATCCTGATGAACGCTATTATATATTTGGAAAAGAGGGCGCTGTGAAATTGGCTGAAAAGCTCGGAGTGCGTTTGTTGGCGCAAATTCCTTTGGTTGCGTCTATAGCTGACAGCGGCGACCATGGCGAGCCGATAGCTATGACTGATACTATCACCGGGCATGCTTTCGCTCACCTCGCTCATGAGGTGGTAGATGCGGTTGCTGACCGTAATTCAACCCTGCCTCCTACCACCAAGGTAGAGCTTAAACACTGATAAGACTCCTTTTTGCTGTTAAAGAGGAACGTATATAACTGACCGGCATACATCATAAGGCTGTATGCCGGTCAGTTTTTGTTTTAGTTCTTAATTTATGAATAATCAAGTTGCGTCATTTTTGTAGTTTCGTATGCAAAAACAAAATATAGAGGAAGTTCAACGGTTTATTATCTAATTATCCAAGAGCAGGGATGATTTTTATAGTATGTGGAAATTTCAATTGAAAAAATATGTAATATGGCTGATTATTTGTAATTTTGCAAGCTGAAAGAGCTTGAAAAAGAATAAAAATCAATCATTCTCATGAATATTTCATATAACTGGCTAAAAAAATATCTTGATTTTGACCTCACGCCCGACCAGCTTGCGGCAGCCCTTACATCGATAGGGCTTGAGACAGGCTCGGTAGAGGAGGTTGAGTCAATACGCGGCGGTCTGCGCGGCATTGTGATTGGTAAAGTCCTCACATGTGTTGACCACCCCAACAGCGACCATCTCCACATAACCACTGTGGACCTTGGTAATGGTGAGCCTACACAAATCGTATGTGGTGCTCCCAATGTGGCTGCCGGACAGACTGTAGTGGTAGCGACCGTAGGTACCACCCTTTACAGCGGCGACGAGGAGTTTATGATTAAGAAATCAAAAATCCGTGGCACAGAGTCGTTCGGCATGATTTGCGCCGAGGATGAGATTGGTGTGGGCAATTCACACGATGGTATCATCGTGATTGACTCTGAGGTTAAGCCCGGCACACCGGCCGCAGAATACTTCGGTCTGACTTCCGACTATCTGTTGGAGGTGGATTTGACTCCAAACCGAATTGATGCCGCCTCACACTATGGTGTGGCTCGTGACCTTGCCGCATGGATGGGTCAGCATGCCAAAGCTTCGCAGCTTCATCGTCCTGAGGTGGATGGCTTCGAGGTTGAGACTCCTGAAGGAGGAGTGGCTGTCGAGGTAGAGAACACCGAGGCATGTCCTCGCTATACTGGTGTTACTGTCAAGAATGTCACCGTTAGGGAATCGCCCCAATGGCTTAAAGATGCGCTCTCAACCATCGGTCTGCGACCAATTAACAATATTGTCGACATTACCAACTATCTTCTGCATGGCATGGGGCAGCCTCTCCATTGCTTTGATGTGGATAAGATAGCAGGTGGTAAGATTGTTGTTAAAAATGCCAATCAGGGTGAGAAGTTCGTTACTCTTGACGGTGTGGAGCATACTCTTGACTCTCGCGACCTGATGATATGCAATGAGAAGGAGCCGATGTGTATAGCCGGTGTGTTTGGCGGTCTGGATTCAGGTGTGACCGAGCAAACTACTTCGGTATTTCTTGAAAGCGCCTATTTCAATCCCACTTCAGTTCGCAAGACAGCCCGTCGTCATGGTTTAAACACTGATTCATCATTCCGATTCGAACGCGGCGTTGACCCCAACAATACCCTCTATGTGCTCAAACTCGCAGCACTTATGGTTAAGGAACTTGCCGGTGGCGAAATTTGCGGTCCGCTTTGTGACAACTATCCGGTTGAAATTCTTCCCGCGGAGGTGACTCTCGGTTTTGACTATCTGAATCGTCTTGTGGGCAAGGAAATTCCGGCCGATACTGTGGTGGCAATTCTCAAGTCACTTGAGATGGAGATTCTTTCCATTGATGCCGAGAAGGTAGTGATGAAGGTCCCCACTTACCGCGTGGATGTGACACGTCCATGTGATGTGGTTGAGGATGTGCTCCGTATCTACGGTTACAACAATGTGGAAATCAGCGATACTGTTCAGTCGTCGCTATCATATAAATCATTCGAGGATGAGGACAATACTCTCCGCAATCTTGTGAGCGAGCAGCTATGCGGTGAGGGTTTCAATGAAATCCTTAACAATTCTCTCACAGCCGAGGCTTACTATGCTGATTTGGAAGAGTATCCCGCGTCACACTGCGTGAAACTCCTCAATCCGCTCAGCAATGACCTTAATGTGATGCGCCAGTCGCTCATATTTGGTGGTCTGGAGTCGCTCAGCCATAACATCAACCGTAAGACAGGCGATGTGTCAATGTTTGAGTTCGGCAACGTATATTTCTTTAACCCCGATGTGGAGGCTACTGCTGAAAATGTGCTTGCCCCCTACAAAGAGCAGTCTCGTCTGGCATTGTGGATGACCGGCGCTTTCCGTCCGGGAAACTGGGCGCGTCAGGAGCAGCCTGTCACTATTTATGACCTCAAGGCTGTGGTCGCTAATATTTTTGCCCGTCTTGGTATTCTCCCCGCCGAGCTTAAGCTCACCAAAGGTGCCGGTGAATTTTATGCAGCATCGCTCGATGTGGCTACACGCTCAGGCAAGAAGCTCGGCTCACTCGGCATTGTGTCAAAGAAACTTCTATCCAAGTTTGACATCAAGCAAGAGGTGCTTTTCGCTGAGTTTGACTGGCATACACTCGTGGGACTTGCCCGCAAGAAGAGTGTGACTTACCGCGCGCTTGCCAAGACCATGCCTGTTAAGCGTGACCTCGCCCTCCTTCTCGACAAGGCGGTGACAATGGCTGAGGTTGAAGCTACCGTGCGCGAAAGTGAACGCCGTCTGCTTAAGGATGTGACTCTCTTTGACGTTTACGAAGGGAAGAATCTGCCGGAAGGGAAGAAGTCGTATGCGATTGCTCTAACTCTTCAGGATGATGAAAAGACACTTCAGGATAAGCAGATTGAGGCAGTGATGAACAAGGTGATTGCCAATCTCAAGAAGAAGCTCAACGCCGAACTGCGATGACCTCGGACTGACATAAAACTCATGATTAATATAAACAAATAAATATACTTACTCACAATATTCATACTTCACCATGGGAAGAGCATTTGAATACCGCAAAGCACGCAAACTGAAACGCTGGGGCAACATGTCGCGCACATTTACCCGCATCGGTAAGGAAATCACTATCGCCGCCAAGGCCGGCGGTCCTGATCCTTCAACCAACCCGCGTCTGCGCGTGCTGATGCAGAACGCCAAGGCTGCCAATATGCCGAAGGACACCGTGGAACGCGCCATCAAGAAGGCTACCGATAAGGATGCCGGCGATTACAAGGAAATCACTTACGAGGGATACGGCCCCCACGGCATCGCTATCTTTGTTGAGGCTGCTACCGACAACAATACCCGTACCGTTGCCAATGTACGTTCCTACTTTACCAAGCATGGCGGCACACTTGGCACACAGGGCTCACTGACATTCCTTTTTGACCATAAGAGCGTGTTCAAAATCCAGCCCAAGGATGGCATCAGCCTTGAGGACCTTGAACTCGAACTTATCGACTACGGTGTGGATGAACTTGGTCATGATGAGGATGAGGATGGAAACGAGCAGATAGTACTCTATGGTGCTTTCGAGGAGTATTCCAATATCCAGAAGTATCTTGAGGATAATGGCTTCGAGATTATTTCATCAGAATTTGAACGTATCCCCAACGACCTCAAAGAAGTGACCGAGGAGCAGCGTGCTGCCATCGAGAAACTCCTTGAGAAAATCGAAGAGGATGAGGATGTTCAGAACGTATTCCACAATATGAAAGAGGACTAAAATACGTGATATCTTTCAAACTGTAGATATATTATTCCTAAATAAAAAATCGTGAAGATTTAATCGTCCTCACGATTTTTTATTTTGCAAGTGTCGGGATAGATGCAGAAGATTCAGATACAGCCTCATAAAGTAGCAGGTGCAAATTCTCTGTCTCCCGTAGTTATAATAATTTTGATGACTGTTTAGTTGGCTGCGGGGGTTAGGGTTATGTCGTCGATTTGGCAGGAGGCGTTAGCTTCGCCTTCGGCGTAGATGCCTATGGTCACTTTACCACCTGTCACTTTGATGTTGTGGAGTGTGGCGGTGCCCCATTGTCCGTTGGCGGGAAGATTGTAATTGATGTTGAATATGAAATGAGAATTGCCGCAAGAAGCGTACATGTCAAGTTTCTTGAATCCCGGAGTATACTTCACTGCTGCTGACAATGTGTAGGTGCCGTCAGGGATTTCCACAAACTCTGTTGAGGTAATTTCTTGGGATACATTGCGGATGAAGGGAACTTTGTCAGAGATGTTAAGGCTTTTCTCTCCAATCACATGTTTGCGGTCAGCCTCGGTGTTGAAGTAGTTGAGTTGCGGAGAGTCTGCATCCTCGATTTTCACGGCATTTCCTTGGATAACTTCCGTTGTCCATCCGGTCAGAGCATCCTGGCGTGGTTTTACAGCGAGGGGTACAGTGCGTCGGTCTGCTTCAAAGCTTCCGTTTTTCACATAGTTGTTGTCGGTTGCTACTTTCCACTCTCCTGTGGTAGCGTTCAGTTCCCATGAGGAAAGCGAGTTGAGATAAGGTGTGGTTCCATCAAATGAGAGTGGCATCCATTGATTATAGCCAAGCCCGTTTCCGGCAAATTCCGCCCAGCGGTCGCCGCAGAATATTACTGTAGTTTTCTCTGTTCCTTCGAGAGTGTAGAAGAATCCCGTCTGAGACACATGTGAATAGTCCATCTCGCTCCCTGCCATAACCAACATATTGTTGACAGGTAGGTAAGGTCCGTAGATATTATCGGACATCACATAATAGGTCAGTGAACCGTCCCAGCCATAAATGTTTGACGCCACCATATAATAATGTCCGTTATACTTGAACATGCAGTTACCCTCACGGCTTGCACCGCTGCACACCTCATGACTGTCGAGCAGTCCGGGTTTGCCATCTTTCATGCCTATTTCCGATATGTACTGACGGTGACGCCCGCGTCCATAGGAATAGATAAGGTATGATTTCCCGGTGTCAGGGTCGGTAAATACTGTCTGGTCGCCGGTGTTGGAGGTCCCAATGACTGGTGTCATATCTATCTCATGACTCCAGCGATAATTTCCAGCCGGAGTATCGGATGTGGCGACGAGCACTTTAGCACCATGCTGTATGAACATGGCGTATATTTTAGCCTCAGGGATATATGCCACGCCCATGCGTCCTACCCACGTGGGGCGTGCGTGGCTGTTTACCTCCTCCTTGGTGAGGACGATATTTTCCGCTTTCCAATTTACCAGGTCAGTGGAAGTGTAGCATGTTACTCCCTCAAAATTGTTATGTTCGATAGTTACGGCAGGATTCTTGCGGTAGGTCTCAGCTTCCTTGTAGTGCACTCCATACCAATAATATTTCGGTTTGCCGGTTAGTGGGTCGATAAACTTGAATATTCCTCCCCCTTGACTATAGATGGGAGTGCCATCGGTTGTGTCCCAAAACACATCGTTGGTAATTTTGTTAAAACCTCCTTCGTTGGATGCGGCTGCACATATCATCTGACCGCCCAAGCAACTGAGCATGGCGCAGAGCACCGTTTTTTTCATGGTTTTTGCTCCAAACATAATGTAAATAACTAAGTAAATTTTTTAATTTATAATCCACTACTGCAAAGTTAAGATAAATCCATTAAAAAAGCAACCTGACGATTTTCTGCAGGGCAAAATCTCGGTCTGCACTAAATGGAGGCATTTAAATAATGGCGTTGATATTTACTGAGTGGATTTTGTGTATTAAAATATGTTAAAAGAGGTGGGCGCGGAAACAAGAGGGTGGAAGCATAGGGAAAAATTCGTAATTTTACAGATTATTTTAAGGATATTGGGCTCTTTTCTATAGGATTGGGTCCAATTGGGGTACGCCCCACCTTGAATTTTAATATTATACCAGATTATACAATGGAACAAGATAAAAAAATCAAAGTGGGTATTACCCATGGCGACATTAATGGAATAGGCTATGAAATCCTGCTTAAAGTCTTGAGCGACCCGCGTATAGCGGAGCTTTGCACTCCGGTGGTATACGGCTCAGCAAAGATAGCAGCTTTTTACCGCAAGAATCTCGGACTTCCAGAGTTTAAACTTTTCCAGATAGACACAGCTTCCGATGCGCACGATGAACAGGTCAACATTATAAATGTGGTACCTGAAGATACCAAGGTTGACCCCGGACAGGCTACACCGATAGCCGGTGAGGCTGCTATTGCCGCACTGACACGCGCTGCTGCCGACCTGCGCTCAGGTGATATTGACGTACTTGTAACCGCACCCATCAACAAGAATACAATCCATGGCGAGAATTTTAATTTCCCTGGACACACAGAGTTTCTTGAAGCCGAAGTAGGCGAGGGTAGAAAGGCTATGATGATAATGTGTAGCGAGTATCTGCGCGTAGCTCTCGTTACCATACATGATGCTATATCGGAAGTGGCGCCAAAGATTACAAAAGAAGCCGTGACCGAACGTCTCATCACATTCAACCGTTCACTGGTGGAGGATTTCGGTATACATGGTCCGCGCATAGCTGTGCTCTCGCTCAATCCCCATGCCGGTGACAACGGCGTGATTGGTGCTGAGGATGTAGAGATAATAGCTCCGGCTATTGAGGATGCCAACCGCAAGCGGGTGCTTGCCTTCGGACCTTATCCTGCCGATGGATTTTTTGGAAGCGGTGCCTATAAGAAATTTGACGGAGTGCTTGCCATGTATCATGACCAAGGGCTTATCCCATTCAAGCTGCTTGCAGCCGAGAATGGTGTAAACTTCACTGCCGGACTTCCAGTGGTGCGCACATCGCCCGACCATGGCACTGCCTACGATATTGCCGGTCAGGGTATAGCCGACGAGCAATCGCTCCGCGAAGCCATCTATTCCGCGCTCGACATATACCGCAATCGCCGTCGTGAGCGTGAGGCAACCCGTCACCCACTCCGTAAGCAGAACTACGACAAGGGTAGCGACAAACTCCCGGTGGAACCAAAGGACGATATAAAGGATTAATATAAAAAAATAACTACCACATGCACTACGCTATCATAGCAGCAGGACAAGGCTCACGTTTAGCTCAGGAGGGAATCACTCTCCCAAAGCCACTTGTGCGTCTGGGTGGTGAGACTATGATAGAGCGTCTGGTAAATATTTTTGCCCGTAATGGAGCTACTGCCATAAGCGTGATTGTCAATGAGGAGATGCCCGAGGTAAAAACTCATCTGGAATCACTTTCTCCTGGAGTGCCTCTGACCGTAATCTCCCGTACCACGCCAGGTTCCATGCATAGTTTCTACGAATTGAGTAGGACTATTGACGCCGATAAGTTCTGCCTCACAACGGTAGATACTGTGTTCCGACCAAACGAGTTCGCTCGATTCATAGAGGAATTTGTTGCCGACGCCGGTGCCGATGGATATATGGGAGTGACTACATATATAGATGATGAAAAACCTCTATATGTCGCAGTCTCCCCACAGGGAGAGATAACCGGGTTCCTTGACTCACCCGTGGAGGGTGTGAGGTTCGTTTCAGGTGGAATATATGCGTTGAAACGTAACGCTCTGGAAATCCTCTCGGACTGCATGGCAAGCGGGCTCACGCGCATGCGCGACTTCCAGCGGACACTTGTGGCAGCGGGGCTACACCTGAAAGCATTTCAGTTTGAAAAAATTGTCGATGTCGACCATGCCGCTGATATTAAGGTGGCAAAGCAGCTGTCGGGCTGTGAGGACGACCGGGTAGACAATAGTATATAGTGAACATTAACCTTCGACCATAAAATGTATCAAATATGGCTGACATTAAAATAGCCGGAATCATGAGGGCGGGTGTTTATTCCCCCAATCATATCGGAAATGATGCCGCAATCCTCAATCTCACTGCCGAACAGCTGCGCAAACGCGGATGCGAGGTGAAAATATATAGTGAGGAACAGCTTATAGCCGGACAGGTAAAGGAGGATATAATCATCAGCATGTGCCGTGACCATAGGTCATTTCCCATACTTCAGAAGAAGGAAGATGAGGGTGCACTGGTGATTAACTCCGGTTACGGAGTGGAGAATTGTATCCGCGAACGTCTCACGCGCATCCTTATAGGTAACAATATCCCTTATCCGGAGAGCCTGATGGTCAACACTAATGAGGTTATAATCCCCATGATGAAGCAGGCAAAAATGGAGCGGGTATGGATAAAGCGCGGCGACTTCCACGCCATGCACAAGGAGGATGTGAGCTATGTGCGCCATCCCGAGGAGGCCCAGGAGGTGCTTCAGGAGTATTTCCTCCGCGGCATCAAGCGTGCCGTAATCAACCGCCATCTCGAAGGCGACCTTATAAAATTCTATGGTGTCTATGGCACTCCTTATTTCTACTGGTTCTTCCATTTTGATAAGACTTATTCAAAGGATGGAAGCGATAGTGTGGAGGAGCTGCCACAGCATCCGAGCTTTGACCTTGACCATTTCAAGGCGATATGCAACAAGGCTGCTGAGGCGCTTGACATAAAGATTTATGGGGGCGATTGCATCCTTTCGCCCGAGGGAGAAATCACTATAATTGATTTCAATGACTGGCCCAGCTTCGCGCCTTGTCGCGTGGAGGCATCGGCTGTGATTGCAAGGGCAATCCTCAGTGAAATCAAGAAACATAAACGCGGAAACAACTGATAACTGGAAGGAACTATGGATAATAAATTCCCGTTTTTACCTAAATTCATATCTACCAGTTTCGGTGCCGGCTTCTGGCCCTGGGGACCCGGGACTATGGGTGCCATTGTGGGGCTTCTGTTGTGGTTGCCGCTATTGCTCACCCATGATGTGATTGGGACACTGCTGATTAACTGTGTGCTTATAGTGGTTTTTACCATTCTTGGAATATGGTCGGCTGGAGTGGCTGAGAGATACTGGGGACCTGACCCATCGAAGGTAGTGATGGATGAGACTGTGGGGCAGTGGATAGCTATGTTGCCGCTATGCGTGTTCGCTTCTGAACCGGAGCCGTATCACACCACTGCGTTCTGGGTATTTGCTCTTATATCGCTCTTATTGTTCCGTTTCTTCGATATCTTCAAACCTCTTGGGGTAAGGAAGATGGAGGATTTCCCTGGTGGTACCGGCATTATGGCCGACGATATCCTTGCCGGAGTATATAGCGCCATATTGCTGGCATTGTCAATGTACATTCCTAACGTTATGCCATGAAAGATAAAGTCAAAGATATGAAGGAGAAGTTTCTCCACAGCGGAGGACTCATATCCACCTTCCTGCGTTCGGCTGTGTCCTCGCAGGTGGCGTCATGGACTGACCTCGGAATGAGTTTTCTGTTCTACATGGTCATACTGACACATGTGGACCCCTTCTACCGTTCCAATCTGTCTGTGGCTATCGGTGCGATAGCCGGCGGGGTGGTGAATTGCTGTATAAATTACCGTTTTACCTTCCATGCAAAGGGGCAGAGCGTGAGAGCCGTTGGAGTGAAATATTTCCTGGTATGGAGCGGTTCGCTGCTACTCAATATGTATGGAACCACAGGGCTTGCTACGCTTTTGGCGCGTTGGGAATGGCTTGTTAATCTTGGTTTTAAGCCCGATGGCATTTTTGCCGCATCACGACTTGTGGCTTCGCTCATAGTGTCGTGGGGATGGAACTTTGTGTTGCAGCGCAACTTTGTGTATCGCCCCACAGCTTTCGACCCTTACGCTAAGAAGTTGATTGACGCCATAGTGCGTCCTCCCAGGAAAAGTTCGAAAGAAGAAAGTGTAAACAGCGAGGGTGCCGACTATTAACCCTCTGAACCTATATAAAATCAATCATGTCAGATAACGAATTAACAATATCAACATCTATTCAAAAAAACAGTATGTTTAAACGTCTACGTGACCAACTCCAACAGGGTATATATTGTGTGATTAACCCGTTCGTGCGCCTGTTAATACGTATCGGCGTTACTCCCAATATGGTTACTACCATCGGATTGCTCGGTAATATCGCCGCAGCTATCATATTCGTATATGCAGGTTACACTGCCACTCCGGGTAATTACAATTTCGAGCTCCTCACACTCGGAGGTGCCGTGATAATTATCTTCTCACTTTTTGATATGCTTGACGGACAGGTGGCACGTCTTGGCAACATGACCTCCGTGTTCGGGGCTATGTATGACTCCGTGCTCGACCGCTATTGCGAGCTTTTCACTCTGGGTGGTATAAGCTATTATCTTATCCAGTGCGGCTATGTGATGGGTGCGCTCATTACTTTTGTGGCATTGGTAGGTTCCATCATGGTTAGCTATGTGCGTGCCCGCGCCGAAGGTCTGGGATTGGAGTGCAAGGTGGGCTTCATGCAGCGTCCGGAGCGAGTGGTAGTGACAAGTCTCGGTGCTCTTGCCGCAGGTATAACCGGGATGAATGTTGCTCCTGCCGAATTTGATGCAAATATTATCCTGATTGTGGCTATGGGTGTGATTGCCGTGTTTGCCAATATCACAGCCTTTGCCCGTGTAGCACACTGCCGTCGTCTACTATCAAGCAAGTGACATTGCTGAATAGAAAGTATTATTAAACCCTAATGAAATAGGAATGTCAGTAATATCCTTACCGGGGCGCAGAGAGTCGGCCATCATCGCCATTTCGCTTGTGACATGGCTCGTGGTGACTGCGTTGTGTGTGGGATTCCGTCCGGAACACACCTACATAGCGTTGTTTCTCGCTCTGATGCTTTTCATCAATAACTCTACAAGGTGTCTTGTGGTGGCGCTTTTACCCTTTGTAGTGTTCGGAATTTCATACGACTGGATGAACATTGTACCCAACTATGAGGTGAATCCGGTAGATATCCGCGGACTCTATGAATCGGAGAAGGAGCTTTTCGGCATCACTACCGCAGCCGGAGTCGTTACCCCCAATGAGTTTTTCGCTATCCACAGCTCCAAGTTTATGGATTTCATGGCAGGAGTGTTTTATCTCTGTTGGGTACCGGTACCGATTCTGTTCGGTATATGGTTGTATTTCAATCGCCAGTACAAGGTATATCTCCACTTCGCGTTGGTATTCTTGTTCGTAAATCTTCTTGGATTTACCTATTATTATATCCATCCGGCAGCCCCGCCGTGGTATGTGGCATGTCATGGATTTGAGTTCTTGCTCGGCACTCCCGGAGAGGTGGCAGGACTTGGAAAATTTGACGAGATGACCGGTCTTGGGATATTTCATGGACTGTACTCACGCAACTCAAATGTGTTCGCGGCGCTGCCTTCGCTTCATGCCGCCTACATGCTCATAGCATTCATCTATTCGCTCAAAGCCAACTGCTCCTGGTGGCTCCGAGGCTTGTTTGCCGTGATTTGCTTGGGCATCTGGTTCACAGCTGTGTATACTTCTCACCACTACATCATAGATGTGTTGATGGGGATTGGTTGCACTCTGTTGGGATTTGTGATATTTGAGTACGTGTTGATGAAGCTACCGGCTTTCGCTCGTTTTATAAATAATTATATTGGTTACATATCATCTAAACGCTCCTGAATGACAAGAAGCTGGAAGGAGGAATACCGACGTTCGTTGAAGTCGATGGATACAGAGGAACACATCGACCTTGCATTTTATCGCCCCATAGGATTCATGTGGGCATGTCTTGCTGAGCGTTTCGGTGTTTCACCCAATGCAATCACAATCGCTTCGATTTTCCTTGGGATTGGTGCCGGGGTGCTTTTCTATTTCCCCGAGCTATGGATTAATGTGGTAGGAATGTTTCTGCTGATATGGGCCAACTCTTTTGATAGCGCCGACGGGCAGCTTGCTCGCATGACTCGTCAGTACTCGCGTATCGGGCGTATACTTGACGGACTGAGTGGCGATTTCTGGTTTGCTTCCATCTACATCGCTATCTGTCTGCGAGAGAATGCGTTTGAACCCTTCTTTTCCGCTCATCCGTGGCTTATATGGGTTATTGCCATTGCCACCGGCGTTTGTCATGCCAAGCAGGCAGCTATGGCCGACTATTATCGTCAGTTTCATCTATATTTCCTGAAAGGGGAAGAGGGTAGTGAACTTGAGAATGCTGCAGACCTTCGTCGTCAGCTTGACGAGAGCGGGCTTACATGGCATCGGAATTTTTGGCGCCGACTAACCATGCGCACCTATCTGAACTATACTTTGCAACAGGAAGCAACCGCGCCATCCATGCAGGAACTGCGCCGTGAGCTCCATCGACGTTTCCCGTCAGGTAAGATTCCGCAGAGTTTCCGTGACGCTTTCCGTAAAGCTTCATTTCCGTTGATGAAGTATACCAATATACTCTCATTTAACTGGCGTACCATCTGGCTTTTTGCATCGCTGTTCATCGGTCAGCCATGGCTCTATTTCATATTTGAATTGACGCTGTTCAACGTGATTGCCGTTTATATGATAGTGCGTCATGAGAAAATATGCCGCAGGTTCACACGTGAGCTCCGTGAGGGAGCATACTGAGGATATGGAAAGATTGGACCATGAAATAGGCAGCCTTGATGCTTTGCTTCATGTGGAGTTTGCGGAGTATGGTGTCTCCGGACTCATATTTGACTATGGTGGGACTATAGATACACGTGGAGAGCATTGGAGCGACGTCATTCTAAGAGGTTATAAGGCGGCTGGGATTGAGATGCCTTACGAAACATTCTGGAATGCTTATGTGGCTGCCGAGCGTGAGCTTGGACGGCATCCTCATATTCTCCCTTCGGATAATTTTTATGATGTGTTGCGCAAAAAAGTGGCGATTGAGATAGGAGCCATAGAGTTGTCAACTCTTTCTGCGGAGCAGTGTGGACTATTGGTTGCGGAATCAGATAAATATGTGGAGAAAATAGCTTCGTGGTGTTACGATGAGGCTCGCCGATGTGTGGCAGAGGCGACTCCTGTGCTCGAAGCTCTCGCCGCACGGTTTCCGATGGTGATGGTATCGAATTTCTATGGAAATCTAAACGCGGTGCTAGACGATTTCGGAATCCGGGAATATTTCCGGGATGTGATTGAGAGTGCCGTGGTAGGTATTAGGAAGCCTGACCCCGAGATTTTCCGTCTTGGCATAGAGGCGTTAGGACTTCCTGCCGGATGTATAGCCACTATAGGTGACTCATACGAGAAAGATATACTTCCTGCCAGCATACTTGGCACCCATACAGTGAGGGTGACAGGGAAAGGTGACAGATAGAATTACAATAGGATAAAAAATTAAGCAGGAGACAAATCAGTGGCGATATTGTCTCCTGCTTGATTTATATTTGTGACTTATTGAGCAGTGGCTGTTATTCGTAATTGGTGGTCACATCAATGAAAGTATCCACAGAGGGTGTTCCAAACTCGATAGCACCCATCTCATCATTTGAGTTAATCACGAGATTGTAGATGTAATGACATCCTGGTTGCCATTCCGAGAATTTACTTGTGGATAACGGGAATTTAAGCAGACCATCGCCAAATGTACTTCCTTCCACGATATTCTCAGCAGGGGTATTCTCGTTAGGCCAGAGCTTTGCACCGCTCTTGGTGTCGTAGATTGAGCACATTACGGTGATATAATTGTCAGTATCGCTACCTCCGTTATGCCATACAAGTGGCTGGGGCATCATGAAGAGACTTCCGTCGGAGGTCTGTCCTGCCATTGATACCACGGTGGGTGTTTCGGTAAGAGTGATTATATCAGAGGGGCTCTGCGACATGTGGAGCATATATGTCATAGGGGTATTTTGGTCAGCCCATTTCCCTACATTATCCGCTGTAGGTGTCCCTGCTGTGGAGTTGCGCGGAAAAGAGAAGTTTCCCTTGGTCATCAGATGCGCCATTGCTACATTTGTGACTTTTACCTCAAGGTTAGTGTTGGACGAGCGCATTTTTACCGTCACCTTCGATAAAGCATGACGGAACGAGAAGATAACCTGTGCGTTAGCCTGACCGGTATTGCCACTTAGGTTTGCACTTACTGCATATATAATATCCTCTGTGCCGGGATAAGCATCGTAAGCTATCGGTGAGAGTGCGCCCTTTGTGCCTACCCACGATGCAGGAGCGAAAGCATAGAAATCTACCGTCTCATTGGCCGGCCAGTATTGCACGGGCGAGTAGCTCCATACGTTTGTACCGGTCTTGCTGACGGTTACATTGTTCATGAATAGAGTATCCGCGGTGCCGGTGTAGGCATATACATTGAATGATGAGAGATTGGCAGTGGTGATTTCGCCTGCACGGGAATATTCCGTGTTGGCTGCAAACCGAATTTCATTGTCAAATCCGCCCACGGGCTGTGGCATATCGTCACTCTCGGAACATGAAGCGAGCGAAAACGTGGCTGCTGATAAAGTAGCTGCCATGAATAGATGTAGTTTTTTCATAACGGTGGGGTGTTTTTTGTTGATAGTGAGGTGTCACTCCGTTAATGGTGTGTGTTGATTAAACAGTTGATTCGATGTCGACTTCTATAGTATTCCATCCATCCACATCTACCTCAATGCCACCTACATCATGGTCGGGTGGAGTGATGTCGCCGGAGGGAATGTCTATTCCGTCGATTGTAATAATAACGTTTCGCGGTGAAAATGAGTTCATAACTTGTTGTGAAACATCAAAGTCACGTGAGAATGACTTACCGTCGGTCCGTGTCACCACGAGGGTGAGCCGATATGGAGTCTCGGAGTCGGGGGGCGATGCAAAGGCGCACGCTGATGCGCGTAACTGAGAAGTTGCATACTTGCAGTCAAGAGGAAACTGTAAGGTGGCAGGGTAATCGAGAGGAGTGGAATGGTTGAAAACCAGGCTTGATGCCACACCACTTAGGAGCGCACTGGCAGATTTCACCCTTTCTATTCCGTTGACATTGTTTATAGTGACAGTGTAGAGTGTGGAAAGAGAGTCGGGAGCACAATGGATGAGGCTTCGCGGGCACTCCTTTATGCTGCCTTGTGCGGTGGTATATGAAACGCCGCATGGTGTCACCTCTATGCGGTCGATGACAGCTCCATAAAGCATCCCGGTGGAAGTGCAGTTTTTTTCTGCTGCTATGGTGCGTGCGTTTGCCGTCATGTGGTCATAGGAGTCTGTGTCGGTGACGGTCACTCCCGGAAGGTCATTATTGTAAGCTATCATCCGATAGGTACCGGTAGGGAGCTCTATCGGGCCGCCTTGTGAACCGGTTATGTCGAACTTCCATATCATTCCTCCCTGGAATGTGGGAAAAAAGTAGAGGGTCATACCTTCGGGGGAAGCATCGGGTGCGCGGTCCCAGTCAAAGCATATGTTCACTTGCCGTACTTCTGTCCCGGGACATAAAATCTCCTTATGGCTGCATGAAGACAGCCACAAAGAGATTAGTGTAATCAGAATATACGACAATTTTATTTTCATAATCCGTAGTCGGGATTGTTTTTCTTTTCTTTTCCCGGAAACCAGACTAATGTGACTTCAAGTCCGGTCAGACCTATATAATGCCGGGAGCATCGTGAGGTGCACACATAGCCGTTGCATTGCGGCTTGTACTTGATTACATCTCCCGCGAAATATCCCAGTCGGGCACTGAGGTCGAGATTGAGGCGTGGATGAATTCTGAATGAGTAACCGTAGGATGCACCTACACCTAAGGTGGCGTGAGGCGACTGCCAGCCGCGTCTGCCAAATTCAAAATCATAGTCGTGTATGGAGCCATAGATTCCTACGTGATGACCGGTGAGAGCCCGTTGCCTGCTTTTGTCGCCGAACCAGTATCTCCCTTCTACCCAGCCCCCTCTCACACGCCAGTAGCGGTGTTTGGATTCACGGCTCCACCAGGCATAGACACCCTCGGCACTGACTGAGAAACGGTTGCCGAACGATACCTCCAGACCGATGTCAGGTGTAAGTATGGCGTCGTGGAGTAGATTGGTCTTCAATGCTATGCGTGGTTTGAAGTCCTCAGTTGAATCCTCCACCGCCCATGTAGAGCCTATGGTGAAGATACTGAAGAGTGCAATGCAGAGCAGACGCGGAATATCGGTGATGATTCTATTTTTCAAAGCCTGAATAATTGAAACGTTGATAATATCACAACGCACTCCCTTAATCTATTGTTCGTGAGATTTGAGTTTATGTAAATTGGAAAATGATTCATAAACTGAATAGCCGTAGGGGAGAGGAATAAGGTGTGGGTGTATGATAACGGTAATCTTCATGAAATCAAAGTCTTTTTTGAACAACATTCAAGTATAAACTGCAAATAAAAGCTTAGTGGTTTTCACTTATTTAGACTAAATTTGTCGAAACAGTTCAATCTCAGAAAATAAATTTTTGTATGAATCGTCTTATTATTTTTTTTATGTCATTATTATTTGCATCTGCCGCCTCAGGCAATGATTTTTTACGTGGAGTGGTTTATGATGTGGGACTATATTTTAATGGCTCAGATTTGTCAGTGAAAAATTTCCGCCCGGAGCAGGTGGAATATGATATGGGTGTAATTTCCCACATACTCAATTGCAATGCTGTGCGTATAGAAGGCGAGGATATAGAGCGGCTCGTTGATGCTGCGCGTTTTGCTCAGGAAGCGGGATTGAAGATATATTTTAATCCATGGAAAATGGCGTCGGATGTTGATGTGACTACGGAATATATGTCTCAGGCAGCTCAAGCGGCTGAAAAGTTGAGGCAGGAGGGGATGGATATCACCTTTGTGGCTGGATGTGAGTATTCGTTGTTCAACAAAGGAGTATTTCCTGGTGAGACTTTCGACGATAGGTTCAAATGGCTCATATCGCTCGGTTCGAAGCCTGTAGATGAGGCATTGGCTGAGATGAAGGAATGTAATGTGAAACTTAATCGTGTGCTGGAGAAATTGGCGACAGCAATACGGGGAAATTTCAAAGGAGATGTGACATATTCTTCTGGAACCTGGGAGATGGTGGATTGGAGTAGGTTTGATATTATAGGTTTTGACCATTATCGCCATGGAGAGAGCGATGAAGAGTATCTTTCATTGATTAAGTCACAGCCGGATGGCAAACCGGTGATGGTGCTTGAGACAGGATGCTGTGCTTATCGCGGAGCTGCACAGAGAGGTGGCGAGGGTTTTGCAGTCCTCCAGGGGATTGACGATAATGGTAACGGTATATACGAAGGTGGTGTCAAGCCGGAAAGAAGTGAGATTGAACAGTCTGATTACATAGAGAGGCAGGTTAATCTATTGGCTCAGGCAGCCGATGGTGTTTTTATATATGTATTCTCTTATCCCATCTATCCTTATTCTGATGAAGGCGTTGACCTTGACATGACAAGCTATGCGTTGGTGAAATCGTTTAAGGAAACTGACCCGAAATCCTCGATGATACCTGCTTGGGCTCCAAAAGACGCATTTTTCCGTCTTGGAGAGGTGTACACTCGTCTGGCTAATACAACAAAATAAATTTGTATGGCAGTTATCAAATTCTCTTAGTTAAAATTCATTAAGGCTATTGCATATATAAAATATTTGATATAATTTTGTATTGAAATTAAAATTGTAATGATTACAAAATTGAAAGTAGTTTGACATGAATAAATACAGCTATACCACCCCGGAACTCCTCGACAAGCTCTCGGAGCATGGCGTGAAGCCCTCGGCGCAAAGGCTGTTGATATTGCGATTCCTTATGGAAAACCGGATTCATCCGAATGTTGACGAAATCTACCAGGCACTACTGCCCGAACACCCCACGCTTTCGCGTACCACGGTATACAATACCCTCAAACTTCTTTCAGCAGCCGGTATAATCCGATGCATAGATGTGGGAGGTAGCCATGGAGCCCGCTGGGATTATTCACATAATGACCATGCGCATTTCCTGTGCACAGCATGTGGACGTGTGACGGATGTTGAGTTTGATGGGTATGTACCTGCATTCCCGACTCCTCCGGGCGGCTTTACAGTGCAAAGCGCCGAAATCAATCTCCGGGGCGTATGTCCCGAATGCCTCAAACAGATGGCATCTTGACACAAAAGAACTAACAATAATATTTTCGTATAATTATCAAATCAATCAATTCAGTTATGAAAAAGAAATTTATCTGCACCGTATGCGGTTATGTACACGAAGGTGACGAAGCTCCCGAAATCTGCCCCCTCTGCAAGGCTCCCCGTGATAAGTTCAAAGAACTTGACGAATCAGCAGCTCTCGAATTCGTTACAGAACACGTGATCGGCATCGCAAAGGATACTGACGATGAAATGAAGGCTGACCTCCGCGCCCACTTCGAAGGCGAATGCGCTGAAGTAGGTATGTATCTCGCAATGTCACGTCAGGCTGACCGCGAAGGCTATCCCGAAATCGCCGAGGCTTTCAAGCGCTACGCTATCGAGGAAGCTGAGCACGCTTCAAAGTTTGCTGAACTTCTCGGCGAATGCGTATGGTCAACCAAGGAAAACCTCGAAAAGCGTATGGCTGCTGAGGCCGGTGCCAACGCTGACAAGATGCGCATCGCACGCCGTGCTAAGGAACTCAACCTCGACGCTATCCATGACACCGTTCATGAAATGGCTAAGGACGAGGCTCGCCACGGTCAGGGCTTCCAGGGTCTTTACAACCGTTACTTCAAGAAATAATCTGTACGGTTAGGCTTAATCTGACTAATAAATAGAAACCCGCAAGGTCTTTGTAGACTTTTGCGGGTTTTATTTATTTACTGTGTCCTTAAGCTTGCTCTCCGATGGTAAATTCGGGTAGCAGGCTGTATGTGTAGGGCGGATTCTATTGTTCAGGAACCGATGATTTGCTGAAGTATGTCGACCGCAGTCTCAACGGTAGCAATATTGGCGAAGGCAAATGAACGTTTTCCATTGCGTTCGCGTATTTCCACTCTACGCGGGTTGGCGGTGAGATAGGCAAGCATTTTGCCGAACATCTCTGACTGATAATAAGCTTTGTTGCTTTCGTCCACAAAATAGGTGTACATTTTACCTTGCTTCAGCGATACCTTTTCAATACCAAGCCTACGGGCCAGACGACGCAGACGCGGAATGCGCAGCAATTCCAATGTCACGTCAGGCACAGTGCCGAAGCGGTCCTCCAGGCGGCGGCGGAATTCCAGCAATTCTGTCTCGCGTTCGATACCGTCAAGTTCCTGATAGAGGGATATGCGTTCGCTTTCGGTCGGTACATAGTCAGCAGGGAGAAGTAGTTCCATGTCACTTTCAATCACACAGTCAGCCACAAATTCGGTTTCAGCCTCGTCGAGCCTGTCTGCTTTGTCAAGGTCGGCGAATTCTTCGGTGCGTAGTTCGGTTACTGCTTCCTTTAGAATTTTCTGGTACGTCTCGTAACCAAGGTCGGCTATGAAGCCACTCTGTTCAGCTCCGAGCAGATTGCCGGCGCCACGGATATCGAGGTCCTGCATGGCTATATGGATACCGCTGCCAAGGTCACTGAAACTTTCGATTGCCTGCAGGCGTCGACGCGCCACAGGCGAGAGTGGAATGTGGGGTGGAACGAGCAGATAGCAGAATGCTTTGCGGTTGCTGCGTCCCACGCGACCTCGGAGCTGATGCAACTCGCTGAGTCCGAAGTTTTGAGCGTTGTTGACTATTATGGTATTGACATTTGGCATGTCGATGCCGCTTTCGATTATTGTAGTGGCTATGAGAACGTCGTAGTCATGGTTGGCAAAGTCGATTATTGCCTTCTCGAGTTTATCAGGAGCCATCTGTCCGTGAGCCACTATGACCCTTGCGTCAGGAACAAGGCGTTTTACTTGGTTCTCAAGTTCATATAGACCCTCGATGCGGTTATTAATCATGAATACCTGCCCGTTGCGCGACAGTTCGAAGTTGACAGCTTCCTCGATTATGTCATCGCCACCAGCATTTACCGAGGTGATGATGGGATATCGGTTTGAGCGGCGGGGTGTTGATGGCGGAGAGGTCGCGGGCGCCCATGAGCGAGAACTGCAGGGTGCGGGGTATAGGTGTGGCCGACATGGTGAGGGTGTCTACATTCACCTTCATCTGCTTAAGCTTTTCCTTAACGGCCACTCCGAATTTTTGCTCCTCGTCCACTACAAGAAGTCCCAAATCTTTGAATTTGACCTCTTTCCCGATTAGTTTGTGAGTACCGATAAGGATATCAATTTTTCCATCGGCGAGGTCCTTGACCACAGCTTTCACCTGCTTGGCGGTGCGCGCGCGTGACAGATAGTCAACTCTCACGGGCAGTTCCTTAAGACGTTCTCGGAAGGTATTGTAATGTTGGTAGGCAAGTACGGTAGTCGGTACAAGTACAGCGGTTTGTTTTCCATCGGTGGCAGCTTTGAATGCTGCACGGATAGCTATTTCCGTTTTGCCGAATCCCACATCGCCACATATCAGGCGGTCCATAGGTTTCTCACTCTCCATGTCGGCTTTCACCGCCTTTGTGGCTGTGAGCTGGTCGGGGGTGTCCTCATAGATGAATGAGGCTTCAAGCTCCTGCTGCAGATAGCTGTCGGGGGCAAAGGCATATCCTTTTTCCTCCTTGCGGGCGGCGTAGAGTTTGATGAGGTCGCGGGCAATATCCTTGAGTTTCGACTTGGTGCGCTCCTTCATCTTGTTCCATGCGCCCGAACCGAGTTTGTTGATTTTCGGTGGTACACCCTCTTTGCCACGGTATTTGGCAAGTTTGTGGAGCGCGTGGATTGACACAAAGATTATATCGTCGTTGGCATAGACAAGTTTTATCATTTCCTGTGTTTTGCCGTTGACGTTAGTGCGTAGAAGTCCTGCAAAGCGACCCACGCCGTGGTCCACATGTGCTATGAAGTCGCCCGGCTCGATGGCGCTCAGCTCCTTGAGCGACAGCGCGAGTTTGCCCGAGCGCGCGCGGTCGCTGCGCAGGGTGTATTTGTGGAATCGGTCGAAAATCTGGTGGTCGGTGAATACACAGATTTTGAGTGAATGGTCTGTGAAGCCTTCGTGGATGGTGGTTAGGACTGGAATGAAATCGATTTTATCGCCACGGTCCTCAAATATCACCTTTAGACGTTCCACTTGCTTCTCACTGTCGCTGAGGATGTAGAGGCGGTAACCTTCCTCAATGAATTTGTGGAATGACTCGCTTATGAGTTCAAAGTTCTTATGGTAGATGACCTGCGGGGAGCACTTGAAGTCTATAGCGCTTTTGGCGGTGGCGTCGGGTTGGGCTGCCGAGGTGAAGCGCAGTTGTCGGAAGGTGGCAAATTTTTTGCCGAACTCGACCGCATCCACAACCTGACGCATGGCATTGCTGTCACCTTCGCCGGCTATCATGGCGCTTTCCGAGAAGGTTTCGTTGGCAATGGCTGTGATGCGCTCCACGGTGTAGGCTGCATCGCGCACTACAAACATGGTGGAGGGGTCCACATAATCAAGGAGCGATTCGCCGCTTGACTGCGATGCTACTCCTGAGGTTATGGCAACCTCGTCAAGTTGACGTTCCGAGAGTTGGGTCTCGATATTGAACGTACGGATTGAATCAATATCATCACCGAAGAAGTCTATACGGAAGGGGAGCTCGTTGCTGTAACCAAATATGTCGATTATAGAGCCTCGGGCGGCGAATTGTCCCGGTTCGTATACGTAATCCACCTCGGCAAAACCATTTTCACGCAGCCATTTTACCGTTTCGGTCATATCGGCAGGCACGTTTTTGTCAAGATGTAGCGTGTGACGGTCAATCACCTCTCGTGTGGCTACCTTCTCGGCAAGCGCTTCGGGATATGTGACCACGTAGCGCGGAGCATGCTCTGAATACCATTGGTTGAGAGCCTCAGTGCGCAATATCTGTGACGGGGCATCTACCTGTCCATACTTTATATCGCGCTTATATCCCGAAGGGAACATGAGTACATTCTCCTCGCCGAGGAGGCGCGATAGGTCATGATAGATGTATCCGGCATCATCAAGCGAATCGCCTACGACTACTGTGGGTACGGCACGAGGTGGCAGTGCTCCGAGCATCATGGCTGGAGCCGAACCGGCGAGATTATAAACGGATATTACATTAGCTTCGCCGCCGAGAGCTTTCTGTAAAGCTTCACGGCGGCGCGCTGATAAAAATTCGTCACTTAGTTCCTGAATAGTCATCGTGAATATGGAACTGGATTATATCTTGTAAATGATGATTATTTATCCTTGTCTTTTTTCCCTTTTTCCGGAGCGGTTTTTGCTGCAGGAGCGAGAATCTGGCTGTAGCGGGGTGAGGTAAGCACAGTGATTGCTGAGTCAACTGTCGCGTCGTCGCGCAGACTATAGATAATCTCACCGCGATTGGAGTAATAGCGATTGAGAATCTCACCGGCAAGATAGGGGGTGATATTCTTTCGGTTGAGGTCAAGGTCGCGGTTAAGGTCATGCTTGAGCATCCCTGCGAGCACATCGAACTGAGCCGAGGTTGAGTCATTCATATATCCTTCGCTTTTGGCGAGTTCGCGTAGCTGTTCAATGGCTGACTCGCATACCTTGTCGTAATTGAACTTGGCTGGGTCGATGAAGCCTTTGAAGTCGGCATAGATTTCATCGGTAACCTCAAATTCTTCGGGCTGAGGTACAGATTGGTGCTGTGCGGCATACTTTGTGGCGTAGTCAAATGCCCAGTTGTCGCGCACAACGTTGAATGTCAGTCGGTTCACATCCGGATAGTCAACCTTTATGTCGGGGGTGATACCACCGCCATCTCTCACTTCTCGTCCCCCAGCTGTCTTGAACACATTGGTAAGGCTGTCGGGGATGCGCGCTACCGTGCCGTCGGGATTGCGGTGAGAGTAGTCGATAGCCTGAATCAGACGTCCGGAGGGGATGTAGTACTTGGCTATTGTGACCTTAAGCAGACCGTCGTAGGGTAGGCTACGTGTGCTTTGTACCAGACCTTTGCCAAATGAACGGTTGCCGAGCACTACTGCGCGGTCAAGGTCCTGGAGAGCGCCGGTGACAATTTCCGATGCCGATGCCGAACCTCCGTCAACAAGTACAGCCAAAGGAATCTTGGTGTCAATGGGATTTACACTTGTCTTATAGACTTTCTCGTTGAGCACACCTTTGCCTCGGGTAGTCAGCACGGGAGTGCCTTTCGGAAGGAATATGCCAAGAATCTGGATGGCGCTTTCCACCAGTCCGCCTCCATTGCCGCGGAGGTCGAGCACTATGCCTTTGGCACCTTTTTTCACAAGGTCCTCAACACCTGCACGTACTTCCTGATAACTCTTTTCGGAGAATGTATTGAGTGAGATATAGCCGATGTTATCTTTCAGCATTCCGAAGTAGGGCACTGAAGGGATTTGTATTTTTGCGCGTTTGATGTCAAATGTGAGCATGGAATCCTCTACCCATGGGCGTTTCACCAGAAGTTTGAGGTCGGAGCCGTTCTGCCCCTTCAGATGTTCGCTTACTTTTGATGAGGTCCATCCAGCCACCGAGTCTCCATCAATCATTACAATTAAGTCACCGGGACGTAGACCTGCGTTGAAAGCAGGACTACCTTCATATGGTTCTGCTATGATAACCCCTTTGGGAGTCTCTTGAATCAGAGAACCTATACCGCCGTATTCGCCTGAAGTCATGGTGCGGAATTTCTCCTGCTCGGATGCCGGAATATACTCAGTATAAGGGTCGATATCGTTAAGCATAGCGCCGATGGCGGTGTTGATTGACTTTTCAGCGTCGATGGAATCCACGTAGAAAGTCTGCAACTCCTTGTAGAGAGCATTGAATATATCCAGATTGCGTGATATTTCATTCTTTTTACTACGGGTGGCTGCTGACGATAGTAATGTGAGCACAACCAGCGCGGCGGCTAAAATGGTTAGTTTTTTCATATCCGGGGCGAATTGAATGATTGAAACGTTTGTGTAACGGATGCTTCCGTGCAAAATTTCAGTTGCAAAATAACATTATAGACGACCATAATATTGGTCAATGATGCTTTTGAAAGACCAAAGGTAGTCAAATTATATAACAAATAAACTATCGAATAGTCTAAGAAACTGTTAAAAATTTTTTCACGGTTGATTTTTCGCCAGATTTTAGAAAAAAATGCCTTAAAAATATAGATTATATTAATTTTTTATGCCAAAAGGTTGCACAATTCAAAAAAACGGCGTAATTTTGCATCGCAAAAATCGAGAAACTCTCGCTATTTGTATTTGATGATGATTATTTCATCGCAATTCTGCTTCAGTAGCTCAGTTGGTTAGAGCACCTGACTGTTAATCAGGGGGTCGTTGGTTCAAGCCCATCCTGAAGCGCCAATCAAAGAGGACTTCGTGAAGTCCAAGCGAGGAAAATTATTATAATCATCATGCTTCAGTAGCTCAGTTGGTTAGAGCACCTGACTGTTAATCAGGGGGTCGTTGGTTCAAGCCCATCCTGAAGCGCTAAAAAAGAGTCCTGAAATTTTTCAGGACTCTTTTTTTATTTAGAAATTGTTTGGTAACTGGCAGGCATCCTGCCATTGCATGGTCGATTGGCATCTGCGGTATCTGATATAAATATCTCCCAATCCTCCATTGAAGATTACTCTTCGTTGCGGTTTGATTTATTAAGGAGGGTTTCAACAATGAAAGCGATTATTAAGCCCAGTCCGCCACCAAGGAGTGTAAGCGAGCCGCTTAGAGTTGATTTCATACTCCAGGAATTGAGTATGGATGGTTGATTGATGGCAATGAGCACATAGCAGAACAGACCTGCGCCAAGACCTAATGCGAGGCATCCCCACTTCAGAGAAGTGTAACGACTGTCGGATACCGAAGTAGGATAGAGAATCTTGTTGAGGTCAAGATTTGCATGGAGAGAACCATTGTCTTGTCCGATTTTGTCTATGATGGCGAGACGTTCGCGGCGGCGCACAAACAGTTCAAATATACGGTAGACTGTTATGAATACGATGCCTGTGATAAAAATAGGAGTTAAGTCCATAATTTTAAAGATTTGTTTAGTTTGTTTAGTTTGTTTGTCTCGTTAGACGACAGATAGCCATGAAAGGTTACATAATTTTTCAAAATTTTTTTTTACCGCATAATGTAACCTTTCCTAAAGACGTTACATCTAATAGAATGTGAACAGTCAGGATATACATATAATTCGTCAGGTGCTCAGCGGTGATACCGGAAGATTCCGTATACTTATGGATAGGTATTCTCAGTTGGTGTTCACTTTGGTGGTGCGGATAGTCGATTCCACTGAGGATGCTGAGGAGGTGACGCAGGATGTGTTTCTGAAAGCGTTCAGAAATCTTGACAAGTTCGACGGGCGCAGTTCATTTTCCACATGGCTTTACCGCATAGCCTACAATGAGGCAGTGGCACGCGCACGCCGTGGGAAAGTGATAGAAACTGTGCTCGATGATGCATCTTTACGCGATGTGTCGGATGCGCAGGTCGACAGTCTGCTCGAGTCCGATAGCCCGCGCCTGGCGGCACTCCCTGAGGCTATTGACAGGCTCACGGTAGAGGAACGCGCGCTCATAACATTCCATTATTTTGAAGAAATGCCACTGAAAGAGGTGGCTGAGATGATGGGGTTGGGCGATTCGGCTGTTAAGGTACGTCTGATGCGTACGCGTAAGAAGTTATATGTTTTGATAAATGAAATATCCCGGAAATATGTATAAGAAATCTCCTCTTTATAATGCAATCAATGCGCGTGGCAGAAGCCAAAGGCTGTCGCCCGATTTTTCATCCCGTGTCATGTGCGGGATTGTAGCTATGGAGCGTAGGCGTAACCGTCGCAATCTGGTGTGGAGTATCTTAGGTTATTTTGCTGCGGTGGCTGTAACTACCGGCACATTGGTGTGCTACTGCGGTGATATTCTTACCGGGATGTTGCATGATTACTTGCTTGGGATTGACGGGTCGATACACATGGTTACCGCTGCTCCCACTCAGGTTCAAGCAGCGCAATCGTCATCTTATGGATTCATATTTGTGGTGGTTATCGCCGCCGCTATTCTCCTCTGGCTCGATTATTTGCTGAGGCGCCGTTTTGCTCTTAGGAGGCAGAAATCATGACATGTAATGATAACCTATATCTCCCTTTCCGGGCACAATGCTCAGAAAGGGAGTTTATTTATGCTTTGACCCCAGTTGCCGCGGTCGAGATTACGGTAGGATAGGGCTTCCTGAAGATGATGGGTAAGGATAGGGGCTGAGGCAGCCCTGCTGAGATGGCTGTTGAGTTGGTCGGAGGAGAGCTGTGCGGCTGACAGATTTTCACTATTCTCAAGGTCGGCAATTGTACGTGCCACTTTCAATATACGGCTGTAGGCTCGTGCGCTCATATCAAGGCGCTCCATGGCATCACGTAGCATGTCGAGCCCTTCTTTGTCAATCTCGGCATAGACGGATAGAAGTCGTGAATTCATCTGTGCGTTGCAGTGAATATGTTTTTCTCCGCTGAAGCGCAAGGCTTGAATCTCACGGGCACGTATCACTCTCTGTTTCATTACTTCGCTTTTCTCGCTCTCGCGGGTTGACGAGAGTTCTTCGAATGGCACGGGATAGATTTCAATTTGCAGGTCTATGCGGTCAAGCAGCGGACCGGAGATGCGGTTGAGATACTTCTGTACGGCGCCGGGTGAGCAACTGCAATCCTTGGTAGGGTGATTGTAATAGCCGCAAGGACATGGATTCATACTTGCTACAAGCATGAATCCGGTAGGATAGTCAATGGAGTATTTGGCACGGGATATGGTGATATGCCTATCCTCCAGAGGTTGACGCATCACCTCCAATACTTGTCTTGAAAATTCCGGAAATTCATCGAGAAACAGTACTCCGTTGTGGGCAAGGGAAATCTCTCCCGGAACAGGGTTTGCACCTCCTCCCACCAGGGCTACTGGTGAGATGGTGTGGTGAGGAGCGCGATATGGACGCGAGGTCATAAGCCGTGAGCCGCTTTTCAGTTTCCCCGCTACCGAGTGTATTTTAGTGGTCTCGAGAGCTTCAGCAAGGGTGAGCGGCGGGAGGATTGTGGGTAGACGCTTTGCCATCATTGATTTTCCCGCGCCGGGAGGACCAATCATAAGTATGTTATGTCCACCTGCACACGCTACTTCAAAGGCGCGTTTGACCGTCTCCTGTCCTTTCACTTCCGAGAAGTCACAGTCAAATATTCCAGAGGCGCGGGCAAATTCCTCCCGTGTGTTTACTACCATGGGTTGCAGCTCAATCTTTCCGGTTATGAAATCAATCACCTGTTTAAGGTGCAACACTCCATATACATCGAGATTATTGACCACAGCGGCTTCCGAGACATTGGCGTGAGGCACTATCATACCCTTGAATCCCAACTCTCTCGCTTTTATAGCCATAGGTAGAGCGCCACGGATTGGGAGCACGGAACCGTCGAGCGACAGCTCGCCCATTATCATGTAAGAATCCAACGGGAGCCTGCTCTCAATCTGCTCAGCGGCGGCAAGGATGCCTACGGCGATTGGAAGGTCGTAGGCTGCACCCTCCTTGCGGACATCGGCAGGCGAGAGGTTGATTACCACACGTCGCCGTGGCCAGCGGAAGCCACATTGGAGCATGGCTGAGAGTACACGTTGGTGACTCTCTTTGACTGCGGTATCAGCCATGCCTACGAGGGCAAATGATAGACCTGTGTCGGCTACAACTTCTATGGTGACTACAATAGCGTCGATACCTTGGACTGAGGCTCCGTAAGTTTTGACTAACATAGAGGTAGAGATGTTTTATAGATAATGATTTTATTCTTGAGATGTAGTGTCGCAAAGGAGTGCGTGACTTCCGGAGTCAGCCACGCACTTATTTGTTGAGGATAGTGTGGACCTCGTCGGGAGAGAGTCCGCGTCGCTTGCCATAGTCGGCTATCTGGTCCTCGCCAATATCTCCAATCATGAAATAGCAGCTGGAAGGATGAGAGAAATAGAGTCCGCTTATGGTAGATGATGGGTGCATGGCGCCATTCTCGGTGAGAGTGATGCCTATTTCATTCATCTGAAGAAGTCTGTCGAGCAGATGATTGAGTTTCTGGTCAGGCAGCGATGGATAGCCAACCGCCGGACGTATACCGGTATACTTGGCGGCATACATCTCCTCAAGGCTCAGATTCTCATCGGGGGCGTAACCCCATAGCGACTTGCGCACCTTATGATGGAAATACTCTGACGCCGCTTCGGCGAGACGATGGGTGATGGTCTGAAGCAATAGTGATTTGTAAGAGTCACCCTCCTTATCGAGCTGACCGATGCTCTCTGTTGCATCTACCGAGATAGCGAAAGCGCCAATATAGTCTCCTGCGGGTGAAATATAGTCCACAAGTGACTTATAGGTATCATCCTCCCGTTTTGATTGCTGGCGCAGAGTGGGTATTATGATGTCGGCAATATGCAGGTCATCACCTTCTGCTGTGACGGGGGTAAAAGAGAGAATGGCTCGTATGAGTCTGGCGCCTTTTTTCTCTTCCTCGGCAAGTGAGGCGAGGGTTTTCAATGCGTCCGAATAGAGTTCAAGTCCGCTTTCTCCGTCAGGATGTTTGGTCAGCCATTCTTTGCGGCACGATGGACAGTCATGCAGATGTGACAATGAGGCGAACTCTGCCGGCATTTTCCATGCGGTGAAGAATTGACGCCAATTGATATACGGTACCACTTCATGGAGCGGTAGATTAAATATCCTTCTTCCTGTAAATGAGGGAACTACGGGATTGTAGCTGCTGAAATCGAGCGCAACCCGTTTGCTTCTCGCTTCCTCCAGCGATACCAACGGAATATTCTTAGCCATCTCTCTGTCCCGGAGAGTGGCGTATTCGCGGTTTAGGTTGGTGATATATTCATCGCGGGTTAATGGATTGAGCAGCTGAGCCGCAATAAGCGGATTTTGCGATGCGTCGCGCACATGAATCACAGGGTGGGAATAGTGTGGAGCTATCTTGAGCGCTGTGTGGATGCGTGAGGTTGTGGCACCTCCCACCATTATAGGGATAGTTAGCCCGGCTTTCTGCATCTCCTCGGTGACATGTACCATCTCCTCAAGCGATGGGGTGATGAGTCCGGAGAGACATACCAGGTCAGGTTTCTCGCGTAGCGCGGTGTTCACAATCACTTCTGCAGGCACCATTACTCCGAGGTCAATCACTTCGTAATTGTTGCAGGCGAGCACTATGGATACTATATTCTTTCCGATGTCATGCACATCGCCCTTTACAGTCGCGAAGAGAACCTTTCCGGCTTTTCCTGCTGAGGACTCGGCGCGGCGTTCCTCAATGGCGGGTTGGAGGATGGTGACAGCTTTCTTCATGGTGCGGGCGGTCTTGACTACTTGCGGCAGGAACATTTTTCCTTCACCGAACAGTTGACCCACACGGTTCATACCCTCCATCAGCGGTCCATCAATTATATCTACCGGATTGGGATATATGGTGAGAGCTTGCGCAAGGTCTTCTTCGAGATGGTCGGAAATCCCTTTTATAAGTGCATGTGAGAGGCGTTCGTCCACCGGGAGCTTACGCCATTGGTCGGCAACCGATTCTTTGGAAGAGTTTTCGGGAGCGGCACCGGTGCTTTTTTGCTCAGCTTCTGTCTGGGCGTATGCAATCAGGTCGTCGGCGGCATCAGGTCGTCGGTAGAGAACCACGTCCTCCAGCAATGTGCGCAATCCCGGTTCGATATCTTCGTAGGTTACGGATGTGGAAGGATTCACAATTCCCATATCCATCCCTTTGGCTATGGCATGGTAAAGGAATACTGCATGCATTGCCTCGCGGAGATAATTGTTGCCACGGAATGAGAATGAAAGGTTGCTCACGCCACCGCTCACCTTTGCACCGGGTAGATTGGTTTTAATCCACTCTACGGCGCGGATAAAGTCGAGTCCGTAGCGGTTGTGTTCCTCTATGCCGGTAGCAATAGCGAGGATATTGGGGTCGAAGATTATATTTTCCGGGTCGAAGCCTGCTGCTTCGGTAAGCAGACGGTACGCACGTGAGCATACCTCGATTTTCCGCTCGAAAGTGTCAGCCTGACCGGTTTCGTCAAATGCCATCACTACCACAGCTGCACCCAGTTGACGTATGCGCCGTGCGTGCATCAGGAATTTTTCTTCACCTTCCTTGAGGGAGATGGAATTGACTACCGATTTGCCTTGTACACATTTAAGTCCGGCTTCGATTACCTCCCATTTAGAAGAGTCAATCATCACCGGCACACGAGCTATGTCGGGCTCGGCAGCTATGAGATTTAGGAATGTGGTGACCTCTTTAGCAGCGTCGAGCATTCCGTCATCCATGTTGATATCTATGATTTGGGCGCCATCCTCCACCTGCTTGCGGGCAATCGAAAGGGCTTCCTCATGGTTGCCCTCTTTGATGAGGCGGAGAAATTTGCGGGAGCCTGCCACGTTGCAACGTTCCCCTACGTTCACAAAATTGTTTTGTGGCTTCACCTCGAGTAGTTCAAGTCCCGACAGCCATAGACCGGTGTGTGGGTCATGAGGTTGGTGAGGCTTTTTGCCACGCACTATGTCGGGGTATTTGGCTATATGTGCCGGGGTGGTCCCACAGCACCCTCCGATTATGTTTACAAGACCTTCATCCACGAATTGCGACACAAGCGATGCCATTTTCTCAGGTGTTTCATCGTAGGCTCCCATGGCATTTGGAAGACCTGCATTGGGATGGGCTGAGATAGGATAAGGCGCTATTGAGGCAAGTTCAGTGAGGAATCGCTTCATTTCCGAAGCTCCGAATGAACAGTTGAGACCTATGGTGGCAATAGGGGTATGTTCGACCGAGGCGAGGAACGCTTGTAGTGTCTGTCCGGAGAATGTGCGACCTCCTTGACCCGATAGAGTTAGCGAAAGCATTACCGGGCGGTTAGTGCCGAGACGCTCCATGGCTTCACGTGCGGCGTCAAGACCAGCCTTGAGATTGAGAGAGTCAAAGATTGTCTCGAACAGCAGCAGGTCAACACCACCTTCAATCAGAGCTGTAACTTGTTCGAGATAGGCGTCGAAAAGGTTATCGTAGGTAACGGCGCGGAGACCAGGATTGCTCACGTCGGGACTCATGGACGCTGTCTTGTTGGTAGGTCCCATCGAACCTGCCACCCATATCTTTCTCCCCGGGGAGAGTTGCATTGCGGAATCTGCTACACGACGCATGAGAGAGGCTCCGGCATGATTGATTTCGCGGACCATCGACTGCATGTCGTAGTCGGCCATCGACACGGCATTGGCATTGAACGTGTTGGTGGATACAATGTCGGCTCCTGCATCGATATAGCTCTGGCATATTTCAGCTATCACATCCGGACGTGTGATGTTAAGCAGGTCATTGTTGCCGCGGAGGTCGCAGTGCCATGAGGCAAAACGCTCGCCGCGAAAATCGGCTTCAGTGAGTTTATATCCCTGAATCATAGTGCCCATGGCACCGTCAAGTACAAGTATGCGCTCCCTTAGGAGTTTCTGAAAATCTTCCAAAATGATTTTGATGTTTGGAGGTCTGTTGGGTAGGAGACCTCCGGATAATAAATCTGTTAAGTAACCTATTGCGGAGTATCTGTGCCCTCAGCGATTAGTCCCTTGAGATATTCAATTAGTTGCGCACCCATCAGCTGGGCCTGTCGGCGTGAAGGATGGTAATTGGCGCCATATCCAAGTTCACCAGTTTGCGGAGACATGTCAAAGCGGTAAATATTTTCATCGCCGGTAGCGAGGCGGTCGAGTGCTCCTTTGACATCGTCGAGGGGCTTTCCGTTCATCATCGAACCGGTCAGCAGCACTATTTTAGCCGAAGGGTAAAGTGTGCGCAGACGTTGGAGAAATGTACGGTACTTCGCCTCAAAGAGCGTGATATCGTAATTGTCGTTAGAGGTGTCGTTGGTACCGAGATTGATACATACTATATCGGGTTGGAATTTGGAGAAATCCCATTTGTGCTCGGGTTGATACAGCAGGGTATTCTCATATTCATCCACCATTGTCTCCTTATCACCCTCTTTAGGACCGTTGTAGTTACGGTAGATGCCTATACCTGAGCGTGCCACTACATTAAAATCGGCATTTAGAGCTCGGGCGGTGCGGTAGGCATAGGTAAGGGTATGGTTTTCGGTGTCGTATGAGAAACCTTTTTCCGGGTCAGTCTCCTCAGTGCCGTAACCGCAGGTTATAGAATTACCAATAAATTCAATTTTCAGCGCAGGACGTTCGGGTGCAGGGAGAATTTTACCATCAGTTATGTTGAATCCGTGGAATTCAGGCGCATGTTCATAGCCTTCGATGGCGTAAGTGACACGTACAGAGTGAGGTCCGTCGGCGAGAGAGTCGGCAAGCAGAATTAGTGAATCTGTGGGGGTGAAGTTGATTTTAAAAGGCTCGCGGGTGTCAACCTCTACCATGAACTGACCGCTTCCGGGACGTGCCTTCATGCTGATTGAAGAGCCCTCGAAATTAAGCATGGCTGTGGTGCCGGGATATGTGAATTGAGGCGCGAGTGAATCGCCCCAATGTATTCTGCCCATATACAAGATGTCGGGATGATTGGCTGGAATCTCAACCGTTCCCGAGCCGGTACAACCGATGGCAATGAAAGCAAGTACAGATGTTAGGATATGATGTAGTATTGTTCGGGTCATCATGATTGGTTATATAAGCATTAATTTACATATTAGCTGTTAAGAAACTATTAAACCTATTAGAAACTGTATAAGATAAAATTAAATAGTTTCTTAGAGATACGCAAAGATAGCTTATTCCGATAATATCCACAAAAAATTATGGTAAATTATCAGAACCCGATGGTACTTGTGTATGTGATTGGGATGAGGTTAGCGGTTGATGTTGAGAAGGGCAGGAGTGGGTGACTCATAGTTAGTGATGCCGAGCGACACCTTGCGCATCTCGTCAAGGGTATGTATCGGTGGAGCTACCTCAGAGGGAAGTGGAAGGCGGGAGAATTCCTGGAAGTAGAGTATACAGGCATCTTTCCACCACTGTGCGTCGCGTGTTTGAGTCATGAGGCGCTGTTGCACGTCGGCGAAAATCTCAGGGGATATGTACGGTTTGGCATTTTCCCAGATTTTCTGATATTCAATTGTGCGGTTGCAACCGCGCTGATAGGCGATGCATAGCTCATCCCAAAGAGTACGGCCGGACTTGAGTTTGTGTGTCCAGGGGACATGATGGAACCATAGCAGCAATTCTTCAGGACAGCTATTCATGTCGGCAAGCTGAGAGCGCAGAGGTTCGGGATATTGCTCCACAGCATTGCTTCCTGAAGGAGAGCGGTCAAAGCCCAACCCAATGGAATCTGCCCGATGGTAATATTTTGGGAGCCAGTCAGGACGTGCGCCTGGCACGTCGCACCATGGCTCAGGACCATAATGGTGACCGAATGCAAAGATGTGGTGAAGTCCAAGGGGCATCATATAATCTACCACTGTTTCACGGCTACTGATAAGCATGGCTGAAAGGCTGTCGCGCACCTCAGCCGGAGTGTTGCGTGGGTCAATGAGGGTGCGGGCGAGCCACTCGGACGCAATTTGTTCAGAGGTCAGTTCCGGATTCCATGCAAGCCGTCCGAATGCGTACCAGTTGGCTTGCGCCAAAGGATGTCCGGTCCAGTTGGCATTGTCGCCGATATTGGTAACACCAGCCGCCGCTTTGAGCGATGTTGAAGGGACATATTCAAAAAATTCTTTCCACATCGGGGCAAGATATGCCAGATGATTGGAATGACCGAGGTATTCCTGGGTTATTTGAAATTCTACCATCTCAGGAGTAGAGGGCATGGCTCCGAAAAGAGGGCTGTAAGGTTCGCGCGGCTGGAAGTCTACCGGTCCGTTCTTGATTTGGATTATTACGTTTGGTTCAAACTTACCGTCGAGAGGTTGGAATTCCATGTATGCTTGCTTGGCTCGGTCGGCATCAATGGGGGAATATACGAATGAGCGCCACATTACTATACCGCCGTGAGGTTTCAGGGCACGGGCAAGCATATTGGCACCATCGGCATGTGTACGTCCGAAGTCCATCGGACCCGGCTGACCCTCGGAGTTTGCCTTCACAAGAAAGCCTCCGAAATCGGGGATGAGTCGGTAAATTTCGTCAGCCTTCTTTTTCCACCATTTCTGGACCTGTGGGTCGAGAGGGTCGGCTGTGGGTAGCGAATCAAGAGCCATGGGAGATGCGAAATTTACCGATAGGTATACTCTCACTCCGAATGGACGGAATGTGTCGGCAATTCTCTTTACCTTATCAAGATAGTCGGCCGACAGTATGCGCGGTGAGGCATTTACATTGTTGAGCACGGTCCCGTTGATGCCTATTGATGCATTTGCACGTGCATACTCCATGTAACGTGGCGATATTGAATCGGCAATCTGTTCCCATTTCCAGAGGGAATGTCCGGCATAGCCACGTTCCACAGTGCCATCGAGATTATCCCAATGGTTGAGTATTCGCAGATTATAGGCGGGAACCTCCACGACTTGATTGGGCATCTGCTCACCTGAGTCGGCAATGCGTAGAAGGGCAAAAGCACCATACAGCACACCGAGGTCTGTTGTGGCTGAAAGTGTAAGCTCTTTGCCGGATGTGCGTATCTCATAACCCTCTCTCCCAAGAGATTTGTCTCCTTTGAGTGATACCTTTATAGTGTAGCCGCAAAGTGACGGAGAGTTGAGCACTTTGGATGCTTCCTGAAGTGTGGGTGATAGTTTCTTCCGGTCAAATGTCACATTGCCTTTCGTTTCATTGATTGATGTGAGAGAACGGAGCCACAGTTCACTCCCATCGTTAGTGGTTGATGCAACACCCGGAACGATAGCAGCCACAGCTATAAGCAGAGCGAGTATATGATTGCGCATATTATAATTTAGGATTTGAAAGGTCATTAATTAACCTCTAAGAGGATGTCAGGATAAGGTATACGATTCATTCAACCACCTCTTAGAGGTTGTTATGACCAAGTTCTAAACGTTATCAATAATTGAGGCGTCCACCGGGTCACCTCCACCGTCAATCGGGAGAATATGTCCTTCGGCATCGTATGTAAGTTCGCATACTTTCAAGCTTCTGAGCCATGATTTGCCGCCGGAGGGAACACTATCGTGGTGGAATAGGTACCATTTGCCTTTGTACTCCACGATGCAGTGATGTGTGGTCCAGCCAACCACCGGAGTCAGGATTACTCCCTGATATACAAATGGTCCGTAAGGATTGTCGCCAATGGCATAGCAGAGGAGATGGCTATCGCCTGTGGAGTATGAAAAATAGTATTTACCATTATATTTGTGTACCCATGATGCTTCAAAGAAACGGTGAGGGTCGTTGGCTTTGAGCGGATTTCCGCAGGAGTCCACAACTTGTACGGGACGAGGTTCCTCGGCGAACTGAAGCATATCCTTGGAGAGGCGCACACAGCGGCTTGGCAGCGATGGCTCGTCGCCTTCGGGCAACTCTGCCGATTCCAAAGCTTTGTTGTCACGATAGCGCTGGAGCTGTCCGCCCCAAAGACCTCCGAAGTAGAGATAATACTCACCATTATCTGGAAGCACACATATATCCATTGAATAGCTGCCGCGTATAGGGTCAGGCTGCGGGATGAAGGGTCCTTCAGGACGGTCGGCTATAGCCACACCGATGCGGAATATATCGTTCTTATCCTTCAGAGGGAAGTAGAGATAATATTTGCCGTCCTTTTCAGCGCAGTCGCAATCCCATAGCTGACGTCCGGCCCAAGGTATGTCGGCTATGTCGAGAGCTTTGCCATGGTCGATGACCTCGCCATTCATGGGGTCGTCGGTAGAAAGCACATGCATGTCCTTCATGACGTATTGGTCACCATTGTCGTTTTCCACGTTCTCGCACTCCCAGTCGTGAGAGGGATAGATGTATAATTTGCCGTTGAACAGATGCACACTTGGGTCTGCCATATAGTCGGCGGGGAAAAGGTAGCGTTTGGTGGGATTCTGAAGTTTCATTATTTTGTCAGGTATTTTATTCATTGGTGTTTAGTTCGTTCATGAGGAACGGTTTGAGATTATAGTTTCGGTCGAAGAGCAACGGATACTCGACTCTTCCTTTCATCGGGAAATCGTTTTTCCATGACATTCCATCCTGTGTACCCCAGGCTGTCACACGTGTGATTACATCAGAATGCTTTTTGAAGAGATTGAGGAAGGCTGTCATGCGCTCGTTCCACTTATCGGAAATCTCGCTCGGCAGTCCGTTGGGGTAAGGGTTGAATTGGGTGTTGTAGACCACGCTGTCGGATATATTGGCACTGTGGCTGATGGTGGGAAGCGCGCTCATGTCCCATTCGGTTATCATTACGTTAGCACCGGTTGAGGCAAAGGCTTCTATTGACTTCTCGAACTCGGTGATGTCGGGATAATCCATACCCATGTGTCCTTGCATACCGATGGCATCTACACGCAGCCCCTTGGCTTTCATATCGTTGACAAGTTTTACATAGGCATCGCGCTTGGTGGGAGCATTCATTCCGTAGTCGTTGATGTAAAGTTCAGCATCGGGGTCAGCCTCGGCAGCATACTGGAAGGCGAGTGGTATGTACTCTTCGCCAAGAATCTCATAGAATGGAGATTGACGATAGGAACCATCTTCGAGTATGGGCTCGTTTACCACATCCCATCCTTTTATTTTACCCTTATATCGGGTCATGATGGTGGTTATATGGTCGCGCATACGTTCTTTCAGTACGTCAGGTGTCACATTGCTGCCGGTTGAGTCGACAGCAAACCATGGTGCGAGTTGTGAGTGCCATATCAAGGTGTGACCTATTATAGCCATACCGCGTTCTTCGCCATACTTCACAAAGGCATCGGCATCATCCCAATGGTATACCCCTTCCGAGGGGTGGATTTCTTCGCTTTTCATGCAGTTTTCAGCTACGATAGAGTTGAAATGACGGGTTACAATAGAATCGGCCTTTGGGTCTGCCCCATTGACATGAGGGACGTTTATGGCAGCTCCGATTAGGAAATCATCATTGAAATGCTCCTTCAGCGTAGGGGTATCGGGGGAAGTCTGACACCCTATGGCAAGGAGTGTGAGAGGTATGAGTGAAAACGGTTTCATGATATAGGAATATGATTTGTGGGCTGATGGATAATCTCTTAATTTGAATGGCGTGATTCAATTTCACGGTTGATATTGTCAATTACATCATCGTCAAGTTCATAACGGGAGATAATGAACATGGCGAGCACCAAGAGCATGGCAGGAATCACAGCAACGAGCCAGAGGATACCTTGCTCAGCAAACGGTGTCTGAGTGGCAGCATCCTTATTGAATCCGACAAATGCGAGCACCAGACCGGGCACTACACCACCGAGAGCCATACCCGCTTTGTAGAAGATGCCGGTGAGGGCATTAACGATGCCTGATATTCGGCGTCCGTGGGTATATTCACCGAAGGAGATGACTTCGGGCACAAGTGCCCACATATAGCCAGTGGCTACAATCACTCCGGTTGATTTGACAAACTGGGCTATGTAGACCAGGATGATATGCTCACGGAGAGCGGGAATCATCGATATGGCGTAGAGCATAGCCATACCTATGATAGCGGTGATTAGGAAGATGTAGAACATACCTTTCTTTCCGACCATTTTCTTGATGGCAGGTATCATCGGCATGAAGATGAATGCGGGAATAGAGCCAAGACCCATGAAGATTGACAGCTCGCCGGCTGAACCGTGGAGATTGTAGTTGATATAATATGCACCTGCGGCGTTGCCTACAGCCATCATTGCGAATGCGGTTATGAAGAAGAAGGCGAGGATGCGTAGGGGACGGTTGTGTACAAACTCCATCCATAGGTCGGAAACCTTTACATCCTCTGTGGCGCTCTTATCCATCACCACTCTCTCGCGGCATTGTGAGAAGCAGAAGAAGAGAAGTGCGAGTCCGACGCATCCGTAGATTGCCATTGTTGCAAACCATGCAGTGTCACTCATAGACATGTCGGTGGTCTCAGCGGGGTCAAAGAATTTGAGCACGATAGGTATACCCATGCCTACAGCCAAACCGCCCACATTAGCCATGAACATCCGGACCGATGTAAGTTTGGTGATTTCAGCGGTATCGCGGGTCAGCGAAGCGTTGAGCGCTCCGTAAGGCACATTGACCAGGGTATAGCACATTGAAAGTCCTACATAGGTCACGTAAGCATAAAGCAAAGAGCCTGAAAAACCATTCCAGAAGCATAGGAGCGCAAATGCCGTGAGGGGAATACCTCCGAGTATCAGATATGCACGGTATTTGCCGAGCTTGGGGTCATGTTTATCCACAAATGTTCCTACCAGAGGGTCCCATATCACATCCACGATGCGGACAATCAGGAACATCACCGCCGCTACCGCAGGGTCAAGTCCATAGACATTTGTATAGAAAAACAGAAGGTACATACTGATGGTCTGGTAGATGAGATTCTGCGCGAGGTCACCTGAACCGAAACCGATGCACTGTAGCATTGAGAGTTTATAGAATCCTTTCGCTTCCTGCGAACGAGGAACATTTACTGTTGCTTCCATGGGAGATTATTCAGATAGAGTTATTTTTTTGCGGGTTACTTTTCAGTTATTGCATCGGCAATACGTATGCCGAGTGTCTTTTTGTCGAGCGGGTGTATATCGTTCCATTCGCCGAGGTCCGAGTTACGGATGAGTTTGGCGTTTGGAATGTTTTTTACTGTCTCCGCTTGTTGCATTCGCATCTCCTGCCAAGCGGCGCGTTCTCCTTTGGCTGAAGGGTGGAGGAAGTCAGCGAGCTCGACGATGTATACAGGCATATCAGGATTGCCAGAGGCTTCGCGCCAGTTGCTAATCATGGTGCCGAGGAGTGCCGGATACTGGTTGCGGTTTGAAACGTTGGATTCACCTTGATACCACACCATACCTCCTACGGGATAGGAGATTACAGGTGCAATCATACCATTATAGAGTACGGCAGGAAGATAGCAATAGAACATCATGTCAGGTCCTTTGGGCATAGGAGCGCCGGGGGCATATTTCCATTTACCCTCAAGTGAGATTTCATCATCGCATTTCTTCCCGTACAGAGCGTATGGTCGATTGCCGAATATCAGTTTGTAAGGCTTTTCTGGGACGAAATGGGGGGTGCCGTTAGAGGATATCAGACGGATAGCGATTGTGTTTTCCCCTTTCTTCAGAAGACCTTTACGGATTGGATAGATACGTGGAGGATATTGATAGGATGTGAAACCAACCTTTTCGCCGTTGACCCAAACAGAGTCGGCATCTACTATGCAGCCGAGACGGAGAGTGGCGGGTTGTCCGGCATGTTCATCATCAATGGTGACAGAACGTCGAAACCAATGGGTGCCGTTTATGGGGTTGAGTCCATCAGTAGCCCAATCGGTGGAAAAAAGGTCAACCTCGCGCCAGTTTGAGTCGTCTAATCCGGGGGCATAATATTTGGAATCAGGTGACAGTCCGGGGTCGGCAGCATCAACTGTAGAGTTCCAGGCTGCATAGTTACGACCCTCCTGATTTTTGATTTGCTGTCGGTACTCATCGTTGTCGTAGATATGTTTTTTGTTGAGGTAGAAAGGATAGTCGGCGAGATACTCCTCGGAAATCCATGATTCTACCGGAGTGCCACCCCACGAGGCATTGATGATACCGACTGGTAGTCCGGTTTTTTCATTCAGCGCTTTGGCTGTGAAATAAGCCACGGCTGAGAAGTTCATCACATTTTCATCCACCGATTTCCAGGTGGTGGGGCTGACATCAGTACGTGTACCGTGAAATTCTGTTTCCTTGGGCACGAGAAACTGACGTATATCAGGATTGCTATAGCTTGCGATTTCATCAGCGAACATATCGGTAACACGGTTGATGGGGAGCTCCATGTTGGACTGACCGGAACATAGAAGTACATCTCCTACGGCAACGTTTGAGATAGTGAGGTCGTTGACCGATATATTATATTTCTTTCCTGTGCGCAAGGGTGGCAATTCTGCACGCCAATTACCTTTTGCATCGGCTGTGACAACAGTGCTTTTGCCTTTCTCAACTTTCACTGTAACCGCTTCGCCCGGGTCGGCAGTTCCCCATAGGGTGAGGGGTCGGTCATGTTGCACCACCATTCCGTCTGACAGAATGTGTGGAAGGTTGACTTTGGCTTCAGAGATATGCGCCGACAGCACTAATGAGAGGGCTGCCGCCAGTATGCGGGTGGTATTATTCATATTTGTAGAGTTTGACATGTAAAATTTTGAAATCGTCCACTCCAATTCTCACATGACGACCCTGATGTGTCTCATCTCCATTGAAAGTGCGCAAGCGCGTGAAAGAACCGTCCGGAGTCACTTCAATTTCATTGACTGAAGCAAGTCCGAGCCGTGGCATGCTTCCTGTTGGCTTGATGGAGGGAGTGGAACGATTGACGGATGCGGAAGAATTGCCGGCAGTGGCAAAACCGTCCTCTCCAAGAGCAGGACTCGGAGTTGCGGCTACCGGAGTGGAAGCTGGCTCAAATGTGAGAACCATTCCTGACCCTGCGATGATATACTCCATGGGGGCTATTTCAATAATCAGTCCACCTGTAGGAAGCCAAGGTGAGCCGTTTGTGGCACGAGGGTCCCATGGTAGGGTAAAATAATGTGATGCTTTGATGCGGGTGTCGTTGCGCTCTATGGTACGGGTGATTGAGTCGGCATCGAAATAGAAGCCATTCATCGTGCCTTTGCCGAGATGCTTGGCTATGACCGGGATGAGACTCTGAAGCTTCTCATTACCATCCTTCTGATAGGCATAGTCGTTTTGTGGACGTAAGTTGAAAGCGAAAGGTGATAATCCGATGGCATTATGTTCGCCCACCACGTAATAAGCCTGTGCGCTATTGGCTGGTGAGGTTTTGATTTCAGGAATGAAGAGGGGGTTGTCAGGGAGAGCGTAGGCGGCGACCCACGAGGTAAATCCTGAATCGTAAAGGTCGGGAGAAAGGAAGCATACCGTAGGTGCACCGGCATGCCAGATATCTTTAAGATGAGCCAATGGACCTGCTGAAGGATATTCACCAGGTTTGCGCCCTCTCGAGTTCATGGCTGCGTTTACGTAAAGTGGCATGTCTGGGAAAATGGAACGTGCGATTTGAGCGAGACCTTCCACGTATTTAGCATAGTGGTATGCCATGAAAATCTCGTCGGTGTATATATCGTCACCAAACATTTCTGTCCAGTTTCCAGAGGTCTTCATCCCGGCATCCCGCCACTTTGAAAGGAGCACCGGATGAAGTGATTTCTTATTTTTTTTAAGATGTGAAATTAGTTCGGTCGGGACTTCTTTAGTGAAAGCTCCCTGTGCGAGTGATGAATGGTCGCGAGCGTCCTCAAGCATTCCGATTTCGTTCTCAATCTGAATCATTATGACGGTACCTGACTTATCGGTCGCCTGAATGTGGCGAAGCAGAGCTGTGAATGCTGCTGCATCGGCGTCAAATACCGTTTTTGAAAATGCTGAGGCGATTTCAAGAGGCTTACCTGCGGCAGTGCGGGCGCGTGGATAGGATTTGGTGTCCCGCTTGAACCATTCAGGTGTATAGCAGCTCATGGAGTTTTTCCATGCGCCAAACCATAGAAACACTACCTTTAGTCCGTCAGCTGAAGCCTGTGATACTATATCATCAACAGTGGTGAAATCAAATGAGCCTTTTTGCGGCTCAATCAGCTCCCACGACACCGGAAAGAGTACAGTATTGTAGCCTTGTGCCTTTGCTCTGTCAAGACATTCCTTTACATCAACAGCCGATGAACCCATTGAATTTCCTGTTTCGCCACCTATAATAATATAGGGCGCTCCGTCGACGATGAGGCGCGTGGCTGTTCCTTGCTTTTCCAATCGGGATGAGGCAAATACCGTAAGCAGGGATATAAGAAAGATGGCAAGGGTTGTGATTCGGAGCATCGGATGCGGATGTTGGGATTAGTAATGTAAAAATGATGCGATTTTCTCTGAAAACTTCTGAGATGGTCGGGAGATAGAAAATAATAATCGCCCGCAGCCTGCAGCCCGGTGGGGGATGAGACTGCGGGTGATTGATAGTAATGATGACTGACTACTGATGAGTCAGAAATTATTAGTGGTTAGGGTTGTGATAGTCGGGGCTGGTAAAACTTGCACCGATATCCTCACCAGCTATGGCATCGCATACGCCCTTGTAGGCAATCTTGCGACCGTAGCTTGCATCGAAGATGTTGGGTGATTCATCCTTCAGCCAGTATTCATGCTCCTTGGAGTTGTCGCTGAGACCCCAGATGGTTACGGCGCTCTGCTGAGAAGCTGGAATATTTTCAAAATATGAAGTAAGAATCATCTGATAAACATCGCTCTGAGTCTGAAGCTCGGCTGCCGATGGACTTGCGGTGCCGAGGGCAACATCAAGTTCAGTGATGCGGATGAGCTTGCCGGTAGAAGCGAGGGTCTTGAACATAGCGTCAACCTGCTCCTTGGTGATTGACTTGGATACGTGCATCTGAGTGCCGATACCATCCACATGAGCACCGTTTGCGTCAATGTAGTTCACAAATTCAATGAGTTTGGCAAGTTTGTTAGGATTGGTTTCCAGATTATACTCATTAACAAACAGTTTGGCACCATTGGTAGAGTACTTAGCCGCATATTCAAATGCCTTGACAGCATAGTCCATGCCACAGTAGTAACCCCAGTAGAAGTGACCGTTGCCAGGTTCGTTAGTCCAGTTGAGGTTGAGACCTTCCTCAGTTGTCTCAACAGGTTCGCTATCATCACTCATCCAGCCACCTTCGACACCGCGGATTTGACCGTTGTCGCCGATAGGTTCGTTGATGACATCCCATGAGGTGCAAGCGTCGCCTGTGTGAGTCATGGCTTCCTTAATCCATTCTTCCATAGCGTTGAGGAGGATGGTTTTCTTCTCCTCGGCTGATTTCAGTTCGTAGTGGAAAGATGCGGCACGGCTACGGATAGCGCGTGAGGGTTCCTGAATCTTTTTACCGAACTTGATATTGTCGATGGTGTAGGAAGCACCTACCTTACCGAAGTTGATGATTATACGGTCAACATCCTCATAAGTAGTAGTGAATTCATACTCGCATGTAATCCAGTCGGTGCCGATGGGGAAGTCATTATAGCCGCCCTGGCTACCGTAAGTTGTTCCGTTCTGGTATTGGAACTGAAGCGAACCTACAGCTGATGTGGATTTAGCCTGGAATTGGATAATGTAAGGAGTATCCTTCACGAGGGGAGCGTCGAAAGTAAATGCACATTGAGCTTCCCAAGCGTTGCCATCGCCTTTGTTGACAAGCACGAGCGCTTTTGAGCCATCCACGCCAACACCGTCTACGACGTCGGCTGACTCCTTATTGGAGCCCCATGAGCCCCAGCCTCCTGTAGTGCCACCTTCAAAGTCAGAAGCATCGCCGACCATGATATTTTCCATCGGGTCTTTGGCTGGTTCCTTGTATTCGCCGAAACGAATATCGTCGATGTAATAGGAAGCACCTACCTTACCGAAGTTGAGGATTATGCGGTCAACGTCCTCATAGGTAGTGGTGAAGATATATTCACATGTAATCCAGTCAGTGCCGACGGGGAAGGTATTGTAGCCACCCTGGCTACCGTAAGTTGTTCCGTTCTGGTATTGGAACTGAAGCTCACCAACAGCAGATGTGGATTTAGCCTTGAAGCTAATCTTATATTCAACATCCTTTTTAAGGGGAGTCTCAAAAGTGAAGGCACATTGGGCTTCCCATGCGTTGCCGTCGCCGTTGTTGACAAGGACGAGACCTTTTGAACCGTCCACACCAGCACCATCGACTACATCGGCCGAAGCCTTGTTGGAGCCCCATGAGCCCCATCCACCAGTGGTGCCACCTTCAAAGTCAGAGGCATCACCTACAAGGATGTTGGATATTCCATCGTTTCCGCCGGTCTGCTCCTGTACAAGTTTGGGGGCAATGAGACCTTTCATATATGTCTGCTGTTGCTGGGTGTGCCAGAGAAGGTTGTGTCCGTGAAGCTTCAAGTCGGTGTTCTGCGCTATGAACTGGTCAACCTTGCTCCAATTGTAAGAGCCTGCAGCCGTTACGATAGACTGGTGCTTCATGGCATTTCCGAAGGTAACGCCCTGGAAGTTGTCGAGCACAGCCTGACGGTAGCCCGGGTTTTCTTCATCAAGGAAATCATCGAGTCCCATACCGATGGTTATGTCAACCCCGGGATGATACTGCTCCATGTAGTTCTTGATGAAATCATATTTTGAGATTTTCTCAGCAAGCTCCATCGGAATTTCGGAACCAGAGACAGTCTTGTCGGGCTCTTTCCATTCCATTATCTGGTCGTCGCAGGAGGCGAACAGTAGCGATGCAGCTGCAATCGGGAATATTATCTTGTTTACTTTCATGATTTTCTAAGATTTTAAGGGTTTATTGCTCATCTTCGGGTTCCTCATAGTCAGAGGGTTCGAAGTGCTTGTAAGGAACGATGCGCCAGTTGTCAAGATAGATTTTCGGACCGTTGAACGCTGTTGACTTGAGGGTAACCTTTTCGCCGGCAGCATTGGTGTAGTCGAAATCTGTATTGATGAAGCCGATACCGAAGTTGGGATATGTAGCGGCGAGGCGGTCGTCAATAACCATTTGGAAAGTAGGAGTTGCGCTCTCCGGGTCAGCGATGAGAGTGGCATACTTGTTGATGTAGCTCAAGGGTATGGTAAGAGTGGTCCACTTGGGGGCGGTGAAAGGTACAATCTCTCCACCGTTCCAACCGTCAAGCCAGGGAGCGAAGCAGTACACAAGATTGCTCTTGCCATCGTCGTCACTTCCGAAACCTGCGAAGTTATAATTATTGATGAGCTGCATCTGGAAGAAGCCTGTTCCGCTCCAGGGTTCGGGACAGAGTATGTCGACCTGGAAAGCAACTTCGGTCACGGGAGTGGTGGCGGGGATAAGGTCTGCCATGCGTGACCAATCTTCCCATGCAACATTACCGTCACCCACAGTGTGACATTCAGTAGCACGTGGTTTACCGGCTGAAATACCGTTGGCAAGGAGACGGTCGGGTACAATCTGCACGCAGTAACCGCGTCCTGAACCTACCGGGTCAGCTACAAGGTCACCATCCTCTACTTTGTTGCTAATCATTGAGCCGTTTTCTTTCCAGCTCCATGCTCCCTGTTGTCCTTCATGGTCGAAATCGAGGAGCATACCGCGAGTCTCGTTGAAGTAAGCGGGTGACTGGGTGATGCCGTTGGGGCTCTCGGAGATGAGCGCGCCACCTTCTGATACGCCTGAGGGCATTACGAAAGTGAACCATTCGCCATCGGGGTCATTCTCAATGCCGGAAGTGACTTCAATGCCGCCGGGAAGGGTGACTTTAGAAGTTTCGTGGAGATATGAACCGTTCACTGTCACTGTCTCGCCAGGTTGGGGGAGTGTGGGATTGACTGACTGGATGATTGAGTATCCGTTACGGATGAGGAATTCATACACCAGTTCGGTTTTGTCCTTGACGAGGCGGATGGTGTTGCGGACTGCAGGGTCGCAGTCGGTAACGGGAGTATTGCGGTTGACCGATACAATCAGAGAGTTGTCAGTGACGTATGCACGGTTAAAATAAGTATCATAACCGTTGATATAGACTTTTTTCACGCCAAAGAGTCCTTCACCTTCCAGACGTAACATCTGGCTGAGTCGTGCAAACTCTACAGGGCGTTCGGGCACCGATGATTTGTAGTCCTCAAGATATACCTGAGTAATCTTCATGGGCTTGTCCTGATATTTCTCCTCGAAGTATTCGTCATCATCGTTGCATGATGCAAAGCCGAGAGAAAACAGGGCGATAGCCGGAAGTATATATTGTTTAAAATTTTTCATAATTTGGTTTCCTTTAGGCAATTAATCAATTGTAGAGGGTTGCGGGAGAAACCTCGCGTTCGCCAAACTCGTAGGCGACGGGAGTGTCGGAAAGTTTGGGGTTACGGATGAGGTCAACATCACTGAAGGGGAGGAGCAGATGAGCGTTGGTAGCTGTGGCTACAGATGTACCGTCGCTTGTCTTGGCATATTGGCAAGGTTCGTTTTCGTCCCACTCATACCCGGCGTTGCGTTCCTGAGTGTTGAGATAGTTCACCACTTCCTGTTGCTGGTAGTAGCTGCGGCGGAGCAGGTCGTACCAGTAGAGACCTTCGTAAGCGAACTCGATGCGGCGTTCATAGTGGAGGTCCTGATAGGAGATAGAGTTCTTGGCGGGCATTCCGGCACGGGTTCTCACGCGATTGAAGTAGTCGAGTGCTACGGCATCTGATGTAGTTGATTGATTGCCGAGAATAGCATCGGCGAGATTAAGGTATACTTCAGCGAGACGCATCATATAGGTGTTGACGCCTGATGACTGCTGGTAGCTCTGACCGTTGTCGTCAATTTTACCAATCACATGCTTGACCACGTTACATTTGTTTTCGTAACCGGTTTCGGTGACATTGTAGGTGTAACCGCCGTTCTTGGCATTGAGCTGCGGGTAGTATTCGCCTACAGTGGCGATGGTGGCATGACGGCGGATGCGGTCAGCGGGGTCATAGGTGCGAACTATGTCGTAGGATGCGTAGGTAGCGTTACCCCAGTTGGTTTCACCTACCATGGTGGACCAGCTAAAGAATGCGGAAATGGCATTTGTGCCACCCCAACCTACTGCGTCGGTAGAACCGGTGAGCCATTGGAGCTGGAATACAGATTCGGAGTTGTTGTTCCAAGTCTTCACAGCGAATAGGTCTCCATAGTTGGGAAGGAGCTGGTACGGACCTTCGATACATTTAAGGGCAGCTTTGCGGGCAAGGTCGAGGTAATATTGATTGCGGGTGCCACGGTTGAAATCGGTGGCAATGTTTGTACCGTCATATTCACCATCGGTGGTGAGACCCGCCATTGAGAGGTATACACGAGAGAGAATACCGTAGGCAGTGTAGGTGGTCACACGTCCCGGGTTAGCTTGGGTCTTTGAAAGATTGGCGGCAGCATATTCGAGGTCGCGGATAGCAAATTCAATCACGTCAGTGGCTCGGTGTGCCGGAGTGACGGGATTCTTCTGCTGTGCTTTGGTGTCGGTATAGATGATACCTCTACCCCAGATTGAACCGATGTACCAGTATGCGAGACCGCGCATGAAGCGGGCTTCGGCAGTGCCTTGAATCTTGGCTTCTTCAGTCACGGCAGAGCCGCATTTGTCACGCAGGTTATTGATTACGTTGTTTGACTGAGCAACTACTGAGTAGAATGAGCCCCATGCATCTTCCAGACCTGGAGAGAGCGAATTTTCAGTGAAGTTGGTGTAGGGGTAGATATAGTCACTCCAACGAGCTGAGAGGTTGTTGCTTCGACCGTCACCCACGCTATAGTAGAACTTACCGTTGAATGAGTTCCATACGTAGTTGTATAGCGGTGCTGTGGCTTGTGAAACAGCATCATTGCTGTCGAAGAAAAGGTCCTCGTTAGCCTGGTATGTATTTTTCTGGTCGAGGAAGTCGGAGCAGGATGCAAGCGACATCATTCCGGCCAGAGCTGTGAATATTAATATCTTGTGTTTCATTGTGATATCAGGATTATTGGTTAGAAGGAAACATTGAGACCAAAGGTGTAGATACGGGGGGTGGGATAACGTCCGTAGTCAAGACCTGTCATGAGGGCATCGCCGTACATGGCACCAACTTCGGGGTCAAGTCCTTTGTACTCGGTCCAGGTGTGGAGATTCTGGATGTTCATGTACACACGTGCATTCTCCAGGAAGCATTTGCGAACCCAAGCCTTGGGGAATGTATAACCTAAAGAAATGTTCTGCAAGCGGATATATGAGGCATCCTCGATGAAACGGTCGGAGATGCGGCTATAGTTTGAGTTGGCGTCCGAACGCTGCACGGCGGGCATCACTGTTGAGGATGCGTTGATGACGTGTAGGTTGCGGTAGTCATTGTCAGGACCGTTGGGGTCAATCTTGCCTACGATGGCATAGTTGAGAGCTGACTTGAGGATGTTGCTGTTCTGACGGGGGTCTTCGATGAGGTAACGGTTGAGGTTGAGTGCCTTGTTGCCATAGCTTCCTGAGAAGAAGATGGTGAGGTCTATACCCTTCCATGAGAATGTGTTACCGAAACCGAAGGTGAATTTTGGCTCGGGATTGCCGATATATGTACAGTCCTCAGCATTGATTTTACCGTCGCCGTTGACATCTTCGAAGATATAGTCTCCGAGCCAAGTTGAATTTTCACCTATGACATTGCCTTCGGGAATAGCCACCTGCTTGAGTTGACCATTGGCATCGTGATAGTAGAAATCGGTTGGTTCGTCAAAACGACCGATTACCTTATAGCCCCAGAATTGACCGATAGGCTGACCTACGGCTGTGCGGGTTACTATAAAGTTGTTAGAACTCGGCTGGAATGACTTGTCGAGAGTAGCGGTCTCAGTGTCGAGTGAACGTACTTTGTTACGGTTTAGACCGAACACTATGTTGGTGGTCCACTGGAAGTCACGAGTGGCGATGTTGGTTGTATTGAGGGTGAGCTCGATACCCTTGTTCTCAAGTGAACCGATATTTTCCCATGGGTTTGAAGCAGCTCCTTGACCGGCAGAACCGAGGTAGGCAGGATTCTGAACCTGGAGGAGGAGATTTTTGGTCTTTTTGTAGTAAACGTCAGCTACCAGTTCGATACGGTTGTCAATGAAACCAAGGTCAAGACCTACGTTCCATGAATGAGTTGTCTCCCAGGTAAGTTCGGTGTTTGGAGTGTTGCCGGTAAGCACACCTGTGCCCCACGGAGTGGTTTTGAAACTTAGGAGAGCGATTGTAGCCCACTGGTCCACATTCTGGTTACCGGTGGCACCCCAACCTGCGCGAAGCTTGGCATTGTTAATCCATGTGATGTCACGTAGGAAGCTTTCCTGTGATGCACGCCATGCCAATGCTACTGACGGGAACCAACCCCAGCGGTTTTCCTTAGTGAACTTTGAAGAACCGTCGCGACGGATGGTGGCAGTGAGGAGATAACGGTCGTCGTAAGAGTAGAATGCGCGTCCGAAGTATGAGAGAAGTGAGTTGGCGAATTTGTAACCGGTAGTGGTTGAAGTTGTGATGTCGCCGGCTGAAAGGTCGGGGGTAGTGTTGGATAGGAATCCGGAAGCGGTACCTACCTGTGTTTCCCAGTTATAGTGACTCATTTCCTGACCAATCATGGCATTGATGGAGTGAACTTTGTTGAATGTCATGTTATAGGTAAGGATGTTGCGCCAAGACCAATATTTGGTGTTGGTTTTTGTCCAGCGAGAAGTGCGGGTGTCCTGAGTCTTGATACCGAATTGGTAGTCGGGCTGATAGTAGTAGTAATTGTTGTAGTTCCAGTCGCCTGATACTTCAGTCTTGAGGGTGAGACCCTTGTAGAGGGTAGCTTCGAGGTATGTGTTGAAGCGGAAGTTGGTCTTGCGGTTGTTGTTGGTGATGATTTCGGCGAGACCTACGGGGTTGTCAGGCATCCATACATCTTCAGGACCGTCAAATGAACCGTCAGGAGAGGTCACGGCTACAGTAGGCTGCTGGCGCAGGGCGCTCATGATGGTGTTCTTGTCAGTTCCAACTTCTTGCTTAGTTTCTGAGAATGAGAAGTTTACGCCCCCCCTAAGCCAAGATTTTATCTGAGTGTCAATGTTGGAGCGGAGTGAGAGACGACGGAATCCAGAGCCGAGGGCAATACCGTTCTGCTTGAGATAACCACCAGAGAACGCATAGGTTGTCTTTTCGTTACCGCCTGACACTGATATATTGTGGCTTGTCATGAATGCCTTCTTGAAGAGCTCATCCTGCCAGTCTGTACCTTTGCCAAGAGCGTCGGGATTGACGAAAGCGCTCGAGGGGTCGAGAAGGTTAAGGTCGTTGGCACGATAGTTGTGGTGACGGGCATATTCGCTGAAGGTTGAGCATGTCATATTTCTTGGGCATTTCCTGCCAGCCGGCATAACCGTCGTAGGTCACGGTGGCGTTTCCGGCCTGACCGCGCTTGGTGGTAATCATGATGACACCGTTTGATGCACGCGAACCGTAGATGGCGGTAGCCGAAGCATCCTTGAGGATGTCCATCGACACGATGTCGGAGGGGTTGATGGCACTGAGTGGGTTGGATGATTCATCATCGGTGGCTGAGTCAATCACAACACCGTCAATCACGAAGATTGGCTGGTTGGTGGCGTTGAGTGAGTTGATACCACGGATGCGGATTGAGGTTGAGGCACCGGGAGTACCGGAGTTTGCCTGAATCTGCACACCGGCGGCACGACCCTGAAGAACCTGGTCGATGCTGGTTGGAATTGATTTCTTGATGGCTGCATCGTTGACGGAAACAACTGAACCGGTCATGTCGGAACGTTTCATCTGTCCGTAACCTACCACCACCACTTCGTCGAGCATCTCGGCATTTTCTTTAAGGGTGATGGTGATGTTGGTACGACCTTCTACTGCTACGTTTTGGGTGTTGTAACCAACATACGATACCACGAGGGTGGCATTTTTAGGAACACTGAGCTTGAAATTACCATCAATATCAGTTGCGATACCGTTGGCAGCTCCTTTCTGTTGCACTGTAGCTCCGATGAGCGGGTCGCCCGCTTCATCGAGTACGGTTCCCGTCACAGTTATGTTCTGGGAAAATGCCCATAGCGGGGTCATGCAGACCAATAATATCACTATGGACCTTAGGTAATCGACTGTGCACTTCATGAAAATAAAGTAGTTTTTTGGTTTTAAGGTAGATTTTTTAGTTACTGTTAGGATTTATCAGCCCTCTGACACCTTGAGGATGGGGTTAGGCTCCATATCAGGCTTATTGTCATGAGGACGTGATGAGTAATTGGTGGGTTTGAGAGTTTTTTTGGTCTTTAATTCATCGGCAAGTGGTTGAATCTTAGAGTTAATATATTATTTTTATTTTAGTGAATAATTGTCAAAAGTGAAATGTGGAATATTGTATTTGTTACAATATTTTCATGGTCTTAGGGATAGCTAAATCGCCGATTATTAGACGATTCACTTGCAAAGATAAACAAATGAATTTAATTTCCAACAATATTTAACATAAAATTGTAAGCCAATAAAGTTAAAAACGTTAATTACCCGCGGAAGCGTGTGAGCGTCTGCGGGATAACCGGTTATAATTTGCAAACGATTGGATAAAAAGAGCAAATTAGTAGAGTCGGAAAAAGTAAATTTTAGGGGGCAGTAATACTTTATTTATTCACTGTAAGTTGTGTGCCTTCGAGGATGAGCCGGCGGCTATCAAGCAGCCGGCGAATTTGTGTAATGACAACATCGCGTGGAGCTGAAATCTGTGATATGATATGGTCTACATTGCTTCCTCCCGGATGGGATGCAAGATAGAGTATGCTTTCGGTGATAGTATCGATGGAGCCGGCAGATGATGTGTCTCGTTTTTTCTTGGCGCGGCAGATGTCGCATTTTCCGCATCCACAGTCAGGATTCTCGCCAAAATAGGTGAGCATGGTATTCACGCGGCATGAATCGGTGGAAAAAGCGAATTTTTTCATGGCATCGATTCGTTTTTCCATCCGTTCGCGCTGGCGTTCATATACCTCAAGGGGAATTATGAGATGCTTGGGAAGCTCACGCGAAGTGGTATATATTATATAAGGTGTGGTTTTGCGCGGGATATAGTGGATGGCATGAATACGGGTTAGATAGAGAAGAGCTTCGTAGACCGTTTCGGAGGATAGGCGTAGACTCTGTGCTATGACAACTTCATTGATGTATACGTAGTCGGCGAACAGCCCGGTATAGTTTCGCAGCACATATTGAAAAACTTCCTCGGTATCGGGGTTGAGTTCAAGAGAGTAGAGCTCCTCCTTTTTCATTATTACCATCAAGCGTGAGCGCGAGGTGGTTTCCTCGACATATTCCAGATATTCGGAACGTGTGAGGAGTATGAGCGCATTCTGTGTTGGGGTGGGAGGGAGATTGAATGTATGGCAGAAGAGGTTGAAGTTAAATTCATAAATCTGTCCGTAGCCTTCTCCTACGGGTACATTAAGGAAATTGCCGGTCAGTTCATAGACATGGCGTATGAATTCCTTGTCCGGAAAACTTTCTGTAAGTCGGCGTGAGAGGGTGGCTTTATCATGGCGTGATGCGAGGATTACAGCGTATGCCTCCTTCCCGTCACGTCCAGCACGTCCAGCTTCCTGATAGTATTCTTCAAGAGATGAAGGCAGGTCGTAGTGTACCACAAGACGTACATCAGGCTTGTCAATGCCCATTCCGAAGGCATTCGTAGCCACCATTACACGTGTGAGGTCTGCTTTCCAGGCGTTTTGCTTGTCATTTTTGTCCTCAGGTGGTAATCCGGCGTGGTAATAGTCGGCTGAGATTCCTTCGCGCAGAAGCAGCTCGGCAATCTCGCGCGTGCGCTTGCGCGAGCGTACATATATAATAGAGCACCCTTGTGTGGAGCGTAACACCTTGAGGAGCATAGAGTCCTTGAAGTCGGCATATCTGACTACATATGATAGATTCTCGCGTGTGAAACTCTTGGCGAACACGTTGCGCTCCTTGAAGTGGAGCGACTGCATGATATCCTCAGCTACTTCGGGTGTGGCGGATGCAGTGAGCGCCAACACTGGAATGTCGGCGCCTTTGAGCTCGCGCAGATGCGCGATTTTGAGATAAGATGGTCGGAAGTCATATCCCCATTGCGAGATGCAATGAGCTTCATCCAATACTATCAGTGAGATGGAGATGGCACGCAGCTCGGCGATGAAGGTCTCATTCTGCAGTCTTTCCGGCGATACATACGCGAGTTTGGCTTTGCCGAGACGACAACGGGTGAGTCCGAGGTCAATCTCGCGGCGGGTAAGACCTGAGTGGAAATATACTGCACGTATACCACGGTCACGCAGGTTGTCCACCTGGTCCTTCATCAGTGAGATGAGAGGTGTGATGACGAGAGTGAGTCCCGGAAGCATAAGCGCCGGTACCTGAAAAGTGAGCGATTTGCCGCCTCCTGTAGGGAGCAACCCGAGGGTGTCGTGTCCGGAGAGGACCGATTCGATTATGTCAAGCTGCAACGGGCGGAACGAGTCGTAACCCCAATGCGCTTTAAGCACCTCGGAGGGGGTCATTCCAGATGGATTTCTTTTATGAACAGTTGTACTGAGGACGCTCCTTTATGCTTGTTCTCTTCGATGGTGTAGCAGATGCTGAACGGCTTGCGTGAGTGGATGTGGTCAAAAAGGTGAGCGCTGTTGAACACAATTCCGTTCATTACCTTTCCGCAAGTGTCATCGACAAGCTCGAGCTTAATATGCTCGTTGTGGCGACCCACAAGTTTGCTTGTGCCGAAATCCATCACTCCGCGGGTGCAGAACACCGGTTTGTTGTTGCCGGGGCCGAAGGGATTGAACTGACGCAGCAACCCTAAAAACTCAGGGGTGATTTCAGCAAATGTGAGATATGAGTCGATATCGAGCAGAGGAGTCAACTGGTCGGGACGGATATTCTCTGCCACATATTTCTCGAAGCGGCGGGTGAATTCCGGGATGTTTTCTTCCTTAAGCGAGAGACCCACAGCGTAAGTGTGTCCTCCGAAGTTCTCAAGCAAGTCGCGGGCTGAGTCTACTGCCTTGTACACATCGAAGCCCTGCACAGAGCGAGAGGAGCCTGTTGCAAGACCGTTGGAGAATGTGAGCACCACTGATGGCTTGTAGTAAAGCTCTGTGAGACGTGATGCTACGATGCCGATTATACCTTTGTGCCAGTTTTTGTTGTAGATTACGATTGATTTCTTGTCAGAAGTCATCTCCCCGCGTTCCTCAAGGATGGCGTTTGCCTCGTCGGTAATCTGCTTGTCAAGCTCCTTGCGGTCCTGATTGTAGCGGTCTATCTCCTTTGCACGGGTAAAAGCATCGGAAGCGTCGCGCGACACGAGCAAATCTACTGCTTCTTTGCCACTCTGCATTCTGCCGGAGGCATTGATGCGTGGACCAATCTTGAAAATCACATCACTGATAGTGATTTCACGGTTGCTGAGTCCGCAGATACGTATTATGGCGCGCAACCCCATGTTGGGGTTGGAGTTGAGCCGCTTCAGTCCGTGATAGGTCATGATGCGGTTCTCCCCGACCATTGGGACGATATCGGCTGCAATCGACACTGCCACAAGGTCAAGCATTCCCTCGAGGTCCGTGGATGTGAGTCCGTTGGATATGGCAAAAGCCTGCATGAACTTGTAGCCCACGCCGCAGCCTGAGAGGTGAGGACATGGATAAGTCGAGCCCTCGAGCTTGGGATTTAGGATAGCCACGGCGGGAGGAAGAGTCTCGTCGGGCACATGATGGTCACAGATGATGAAATCGATTCCCAGTGTGCGGGCATATTCGATTTCTTCGGTTGCCTTGATTCCGCAATCAAGGATGATGAAGAGTTTGACCCCTTGACGGGCAGCCATGTCTATAGTGGCTTTTGAGATGCCATAGCCGTCCTCATACCTTGTGGGTATATAGTACTCTATGTTGGAGTAATAGCTGAGGAGGTATTTGTAGACGAGCGCCACGGCTGTAGTGCCGTCGACGTCATAGTCGCCATATACCATAATCTTCTCCTTTGACCCCATGGCACGGTTGAGCCTGTTGACAGCTTTGTCCATGTCGGGCATTAGGAACGGGTCGTGCATATCACTGAGCGAAGGACGGAAAAATTTTTCCGCCTCTTCGACCGAGGATATGCCCCGTTGCACTAACAGCTCGCTAATGGGCGGCACTCCGGCATAGCGTTTCGCCAGGCCGGACTCCACTTCTTGTTCGTCGGATGTAAGGGGACAGTAATTCCATTTACTTGTCATTTATGTTGTTTCTTTTTTATTTCAAAAGAAGAGGTTCCCGGTTCCACCCGATGTCAATATATCAGCAGGGACCGGAAAAGAAGCATAATGTGCGCCGGGCTAAGAGTGGGTGATGAGGAGGAGATGGCTAATGTGCATGCATGGTAAATTAGCAGCGAGAGGAGATGAGCCGTCGCATACGTATACATTCATCCGCAAATTTACAAATAAATTTCAGATAAAGTGTAATAATAAATGTTATTTAGAGTTAAGATTTAAATGCGCCGGAGAGATGGTTTCTCAGCGGGTCGATAGGGTGGCTGCTTATTCCCTGGTAATGTGCACGTCGAGCTGCGGAAAGGGGAAGGAAATGCCTGCCGCAGCGGGAAGCTCGGCATAGAACTTTTCGTTGAAGTCGAAGTATACTCCCCAGTAATCAGCGCTCTTTACCCATACGCGGGCTGAGAGTTGCACCGATGAGTCGGCGAGCGATGCCAGCTTGACTGTAGGAGCGGCTGTCGGGCTGCCTTCTATAGGTTCCTGTATGATGCGTGGGTCAGTAGCGAGCATCTGGAGGATTACATCGCGTGCGCGTTCGAAGCTGTCACCGTATGAGATGCCGAGGGTCCAGTCCACACGTCGATATTCCTGGGTGGAATAATTGTTGATGGAGCCGGTGGAGAGACCCCCATTGGGTATGATGATTGACTTGTTGTCAGGGGTGCAGATGATGGTGTTGAATATTTCAATCTTTGTCACGGTTCCGGCAAATCCCTGTGCTTCTATGTAGTCGCCTATTTTATAGGGCTTGAGAAGGAGTATGAGCACTCCGCCGGCAAAATTCTGGAGGGTTCCGCTGAGCGCCATACCTATGGCGACGCCGGCGGAAGCGAAGAGGGCAAGGAATGAGCTTGTCTCAATGCCGAGAATGCCTATCACGGTGACTATCAGGATGAAGTAGAGTACTATCCTGACAAGGCTAAGCACGAAGGTGGTGAGTGAGGCTTCGATTTTCCGTTTGTTAAGCACGGAATCTACAAAACTATAGAGGCGGTTGATGATAAATTTGCCCACATAGAACACCAATATGGCTACCGCGAGAGATATGGCAAAGTGGACCACATCATGGACCAATGTGTCGACGAGCTGGTCAAATGACATGTTTTTTAGCATGCTTGTCTCCTGTGAAGCTGTGGGAACTGAGTCGGTGGGTAAAATGTCAAACTGTAGCATCTAAGTTAATGATAAATCTAAGTTAAAGATAAGATGATGGATTCAGGGACTGCTTTTGTCAACCTGCTTTTGTATAGGGGTTGCCGTATTAACAAAAAATCTTGTTCTATTGTTGACGATAGATGGGAGAGTGGGATACCACGTTCTTATACCAAGAGCAGTTATTGTAGCCCTTGTAGGTGATATCGTCTGGCGATTGGATTATAAATGAGCCAAGTCCGTTGTAGGTGTCGATTACTAATGGAGAGTTAATGTATCTGCCGATACCAAGCGGGGTGGAGCAGGCGTAAGCTATCGTGGCATCGAAGTCTCTTTCCCATTGGGCATACAGTATCGTGTTGCCGGCTATGAGGTTGATATATTGTTTCATATCGAAACTCCAGCATTTTGAGTCGATGCTGTATTTCTGAATTGAGGTGATGTCATTAGGATACTCTGTGACAGTGTTGAATATGGCGCGGGAACTTGCGGCGAGGTTGTCGAGCCAGTCAGTGTTTATCACTACCATTTGGCAGTATGGCTCCACACTGTTGGCGTATGAGGTATACGTGTTGCGGGCAGCCAGTGACATGTCGGGGACACCGTCGGCGAAAAATACCGGTACGTTCACGTCGTATGGCATTCCGTCTATAGGGAGCTCAGTCGGCGATGCTACTATGATGGGGGTGGCGTGACGTAGTTCGTATGCCACTTCTACGTTGCCCATTAGGCAGCAGTCGAAATATATGAAACTGAAATAGAAACCGTCAAGGGCTTTGCCTAAGTCGGTGATTGAGATGTTTTTCTTGCGGTCTTCGCCAAATGAACGGCTCTTTATGTCGTTGTTCGATTCGAGCCATCCGTTGGCGTGGCTCCAGAGTACGAGCCCGTAATCATCGGCTTTTGCAAGTTTTTTTGTGTCGGAGAGTACTTCCTTTATCCTGGAGGGTGATACTGAATAGATTGTCGGGTCGTCAGGATATTCTTTGAGGGTCTGAAGTCCGGTTTTGGTTACTTCAAGTAGCTGCGGCACGTTACCACGCTCTGTGCCCGGGCGGTTATGATAAATTAGAAGTCGACCTCCGTTTAGCCCGTCAGCTTCGGCTGCTTTGAGCATCTCTTTTATATCGGCGTCGTCGCAGTCCCAAGTGCCGAGTGTGTTGTCGGCTATCATGTATACCAGTACGGTGCGGTGAGGGATGGATTTCTCTTTTTTAGGCTCATCATTACCTCCGCATGAGGTGAGTAGGATTGCGCAGAGAAGTGAGATGAGCGATAGGATTGGTTTCATTATTTTTTGAGGTTGTAAGATGTGAGATGGTATATATTGCAAAATTACTAAAAATATTTCATCTTTACTTCATTGTGTAGTCTTTAGCGTGCTGTCATGAAGGATGTTTTTGCTTAGGATTAAATAATGTTAACAGCTTTGAGGGGATTTTCCACACTTTTTTGCAACTCTTGAGCTGTAAAGTTGTTATATTTGCGAGAGCAGCTTTTGCTGATTGTTAGGACAGTCACTGGGTTGCGATGATTTCTAAATGATTCCGCAAGGATTGATAATTCATTACACTATGAGTAGCCAGCTGAAAGTATTTTGTGTTAATATAGGGGAGTATTTCCCTGTGGAGGGTGGTGATACCCTCAGCGACATTTATTTGCGTCTTAAGGACCGCATACCATTCTCGCCGATTTGTGCAAGGGTTAATAACAAGACTGAAAGTCTTTCTTTTCAGGTGTTTACTCCCAAACAGGTGGAGTTTCTCCCGGTTGAGTCTTCGTCGGGTCACCGTTGTTACGTGCGCTCTCTATGTATGATGCTGTATCGTGCAGTTGAGACTGTGTATCCCGGCACCCGTTTGCTTATCTGTCACTCCGTCTCAAAAGGGTATTACTGTCGTCTCGAAGGGATGCTTCCTGACTCAGCTGTTGCTGAAGCACTTAAGGCTGAGATGCGTTCGCTTGTGGAGCGCGATATTCCGTTCGTTCGTAAGGAGCGGCTTACCACCGATGTGATTGAGGTGTTTAAAAAGCAGGGACTTATGAATAAAGTGAAGCTTCTTGAGACTCTTCATTCCCTTTATTGGGTTTACTGGAACCTTGATGGGCTTAGTGATAGCTATTATGGGGAGCTTGCTCCATCCACCGGCGCGCTTGGTGTGTTTGACCTTGTGCCTTATGAGGAGGGTCTCCTTTTGCTTGGACCTGATGCAGCTCAGCCTTCGCTTCCGGCGGTTCCTGTGTTTCAGCCGAAACTTTACAGGGCTTTCACCGATTATCTGCGCTTCAACCATATTATAGGCATACAGAGTGCCGGCGATGTCAACCGCGTTGTTGAGGAGGGTGGTACCGGGATGATGATAAATGTTGCGGAGGCTCTTCACGCAAAGTATATTGATGAAATCGCTGCGCAGATTACAGAGCGCTACCATCAGGGTGGTGCCAGGGTAGTATTGATTGCCGGGCCATCTTCGTCTGGCAAGACTACATTTACCAAGCGTCTCGCTGTGCAGTTGCTCACCAATTTGCTGCGCCCGGTTATGATTTCGCTTGACAATTATTTTATCGACCGCGAGCATACGCCTTTGGATGAGACTGGTGATTATGATTATGAATCACTTTTTGCGCTTGACCTTGAGTTGTTTAACGAGCATCTGAACCGACTTATTGCAGGAGAGGAGGTGGAGCTTCCGTATTACAATTTCGAGCGTGGTGCGCGAGAGTTCCGCGGTGAGAAAATCCGTCTTGGTGAAGGAACTGTGCTGTTAATCGAGGGTATACATGGGCTGAATCCTGAGTTGACTCGCGATGTGGAGCCGGAAATGAAGTATAGAATATATGTTTCAGCTCTTACTACTCTCGCTATCGATGACCACAACTGGGTTCCTACTACCGACAATCGATTGCTAAGGCGTATCATTCGTGACTATAAATATCGCGGTACATCAGCGCTCGATACCATACGGCGTTGGCCAAGTGTGCGTCGAGGGGAGGAAAAGTGGATATTCCCTTATCAGGAGAATGCTGACTCTATGTTTAATTCCTCGCTTCTCTTTGAACTTGGTGTGATGCGCGATGAGGCGGAACGTGTGCTTCGGGGGGTTCCTAATGACCTCCCTGAATATGCCGAGGCTTATCGTTTGAGAAAATTTCTTGGATATTTTTCTCCGATTTCTGATAGATTGATACCTCCTACATCGCTTTTGCGAGAATTTCTTGGAGGGTCATCATTCCATTATTAATGTCGAAGTTTGCATTTTATAGTGGGTCGAACTTAAAAATTTTAATCGGGATTAAATAAAAAATCATCGACGATATTGAAAAAGTCGATGAAAGTTTAAAGAAAAAGGGATGTCTGGCTTTATTTGCTGTGACATCCCTTTATATTATATAATAATGTGGTAACGGGCGGTATTGGGAAGGGGAGTG
>JAAGKN010000137.1_pt1 | contig 63641 bp, 68 predicted proteins | sample 6206371 | NCBI WGS metagenome assembly JAAGKN01 (sample SAMN11533720, study PRJNA540317) | gut metagenome | isolation source: fecal pellets from male and female animal of same cohort | host: Peromyscus leucopus | place: USA:CA | collected 2017 | reverse complement strand
TCTATCCAGCTGAGCTATGAGCGCAAATGAGTGGTACGCCCGAAGGGAGTCGAACCCCTAACCCCCAGATCCGAAGTCTGGTGCTCTATCCAATTGAGCTACGAACGCATTAATCACAGAGAGAAATTTATGGGGTGGGAGATGGGGCTCGAACCCACGACCCTCAGAGCCACAACCTGATGCTCTAACCAACTGAGCTACACCCACCATAATTTAATATTTAATGAAGATTCAAATGGTCGGGGCGAAAGGATTCGAACCTTCGACCCCTTGGTCCCAAACCAAGTACTCTAACCAGGCTGCGCTACGCCCCGCCGAATACGCCATATAACCATAAGGGCGTTATTATAATATAACCTCTCTTTTTTGTCAAGTAAAACCCATTACAATAATCTTTAATTTACTATACAATCAGACTTGTGATTTTGTAGCCTAAAAAGGCAAATACATAAGACACGATACTTGTAAAAAGAAAGAGATAGAGGATATATCGTTTCCCCCCAGCTTCTTTGCCAAAAACAATACTTGCAGCAAAACAAGGATTATAAAACATAATAAACAAAATAAATGCAATCGCTGTAGGCACACTTACACTTTGAGCCAAAACCTCCCGTAAAGGCAAATCATTATCCTCATCAATATCATCACCCAAAGCATACAAAACACCCATTGCCGAAATAATCGTTTCTTTAGCAAGCAAACCATTCAACAAAGAAACTGAAAATTTCCAATCAAAATCCATAGGTGCAAAAATAGGCTGGATAAATGTCCCAATGCGTCCCAAATAACTTTGCTCAATGCGTTGTGATTGAAACAATCGATTCTCTTGAAGAATCTGCTCTTCGAGGGCATCAATCTCCCCTTGATTCTTGCTCTCACTGATTTGAGATTCTAATACCTCCACAGACTGAAGATACGCCTCCTCTAATACCTCATTTTTGGGGAATTGTGTCCCTATCCAAATCACCACAGAAGCGATTAAAATAAATGTCCCTGCTTTTTTAATATAGCTCGTAGCCTTTTGCCACACGCTAAAAGTGATGAGATTCAAGCTAGGAAAACGATATTTGGGCATCTCCATCACAAAAGGCTCATCATCTCCCTTAAATGCAGTAAGTTTCAGAATCTTTGCCATACATAGCCCTACTAACGCACCAAAAATATAAATCATATATAAAATATTACCCGCTGATTCTGGTGTAAAAAATGCTCCAATAAAAAGCGTATATACCGGTAATCTTGCACCACAGCTCATAAAGTTAATGATAAAAAGTGTGAGCATTCTGTCATTGCGATTTTTAAGCATTCTTGTGCTCATATATGCCGGCACAGAGCAGCCAAAACCGGTTACAAGCGGGATAAAACTTTTACCATGCAAACCAAATTTATGAAAGAATCCATCAAGCAAGAAAGCCACACGAGACATATACCCTGTGCCCTCTAAAAGCACAATCCCAAAAAAAAGTATCAAAATATGAGGTAAGAAACTTAGCACAGCTCCAACACCAGCGATAATCCCTCCCGAAAGCAATGAGGCAAGAAAATCATTGGGGATTATCTCCTCAACCCATTCGCCAAACATATCCATACCCTCTTCGATCCATACCTTAGGAAACTCACCTAAATAAAAGGTAATCTGGAAAAGCAACCACATCAAAAAAAGAAAAATAGGTATGCCTAGATATTTATTAAGCAAGACAGAATCTATTTTTTGTGTTTTATTTTTGTGTTTAGGAGCTTTAATTGTCATCGATTCTAAAGCCGCTCCTTTGGCAAAGCCTAAGGCATCATTCAAAAAAATATCTTTCATATTTTTATCATGACTTTGGCGATAAATATTTTCAATTGATTTTTGCACTTGCGCACTTAGCTCACCCCAACAGCCCTTATCATGAAGAGCTTGAGCAATAGTATTATCTTGCATCAAAAGCCTTAGTGCAACATCACGCAAAGAAAAAAACATCACACTATGAGTGCGCATCAAAGATTCAATCTCATCAAAATGCTTCTGTGCTAAAAAATTCTGAATCTTATCAATCTCATCTTCTAAGAAACTTGCATACACGCGTTTAGAGGGTTTCAATGGCTGCAGACTAACTTCAATCAACTTATCCAAAAGCAATGAGAGATTTTCACCGCTAAAAGCCGACACATTCACGCATTCTACGCCAAGTATCCCCCCTAAACATTTTGCATCAATACTGATACCTTCTTTTTTTGCCTCATCACTCATATTAAGAGCTAAGCACATCTTTGAGTGAATCTCCAAAAGCTGTGTTGTCAAAAATAAACAACGTTCTAAATTTGTAGAATCTGAAATATTCAAAATCACATCATATTTTTCATTTTCCAAAAATGACTTTGTGATACGCTCTTCAAATGAATATTCGTTCAATGAGTAAGTGCCGGGCAAATCGATAAATTTTAATTCATAACCCTTGTGGATAATCGTCGCTTCTGATTTTTCTACCGTTACGCCTGTAAAATTTCCTACCTTAATGTGCGTCCCACAGATTTTATTCATCAAAGAACTTTTTCCGACATTGGGTTGCCCAACAAGAACAATCGTGATAGATTCCATTCAATATCCTTGATATATCTCATAAAGACAACATTTTAGCCATTTGCATTAATGAAGTCAATAAAATTAGTATTTATTCTTATTTTAAAGGTTAAAATGCGAGTTTCAATCCGAGATTAATATTTGTCATATGAGGATAATACCGCTGCGACCCGCCGTGTGTATTAAGCACATTGAGCAAAGCACTCAAATGCTCGGTAAAGCCAAAATCTAGCAGAAGATTCACTTCATTGACGCGATCATACCCACCTTGTGCGTCAGGTGAATTTTGTTGCGGACGAAATCTCGTGCTGCCATACACAATAGCAAAATTCACTCTATCCATATCAAACATCACTTTTCCATACCATAGATTCGCATCAGCACCTTGCATCAAAGCCCTTCCACCCCACATAAAAAACGGACTGACATTATTGCCCAAAGTATTTAAAGACCCCCAGCCAATATTCGCTCCTGTGCCGACATATCCCACACTTGCTTCCGCCATTTGCTTGACACCGACAAAAGCTTTGAAGTCAAAATTATAGCCATTGCCATTTTTGCCATTCAAGATTCCATGATACTGCTCAAAACTCGTTGCGAAATGCCCACTCGCTCCAAGATAAGATTTTGAAGTGTTGTAACGCAAGGAGACTTTTCCCCCCACAGCATAAAAAACTTCAGGATTAGCAATGCCATAAACTTTGAAGTTTAGCCATTCACCCACATAATATTTAAAACTTGCATTACTTAAGCCTAAGACATTATAAGGATTGACCTCATAGAATCCTGTCATTTTGTTGTATTGCACATAGCCATTATTTTTGACCCAAAAAACTTCAATCAACGCATTAGGCAAAGAGCGATTGCGTAGCCACACGCCATCAATGAGCCTATCTGCCCATTCAGAATCTGCAAAAACGCGTCCGACCTTGATACTCGTATTGCCATCGAAATATTCTATATAGGACTGCCCCAGCATCGTGCGATCATTCATATAAAAATCCTTTGAAGCATCGCCTTTGCCGTATCGGTTTGGATTATTTAATAAAGGTTCAGCAGACCATTGGGAATAGCGATCATTTTCATACAAAACGCCTGTCGCACGAAAACTCACCGCCACACGGAGATATTTCCAAAATGCCGAATGATAAGCCAATCCCACACTGCCTACCAAATACCCAGCATCACTCGTTTCGTCCTTTTTGTGATTGTCTGATTTTGCTCCCATTGTCCAATTACCATAAAAAGTAATATCACCACTAGAAACACCATTTTTCAGCGCATCATCAATACTATCATATCCCCACATTCCGCTTATTAAAAGCATACAAATCAATACATTTTTAAGCTTTTTCATAACTCTCACTTTATATCCATAGATTATCAATCAAACGCGTTTTGCCCACTTTCGCCGCAATAAGAAAAATACTTTTTCCTTGCTCAATATGCGTGATATACTCCAGCTGATGATTACGAAAAGTTGCATAAAACAGCATCAGCCCATCATATGAAAGCTCTTTAAAAGCTAAAGATTCTAATTGCGATACTTGTGTGATACCTTGCGCAATATATGTGCGCACTCTCTGTATCGTTTGAGGGATACGCAAGGCAATTTCTCTCTCTTTAGGGCTAAGATAAATATTGCGTGAGCTAAATGCCAAGCCATCATCATCACGCACAATCGGACAAGGCACAATAACTATCGGTAAAAATAAATCGCTTATCATTTTTTGAAGGATTAATACTTGCTGTGCGTCCTTTTGTCCAAAATACGCACGATGCGGTTGTATCAAAGAAAAAAGCTTTAGGACTACTTGCAGCACACCCGCAAAATGTGTAGGACGATCAAAACCCTCCAAAACATAGCCCATTTTTTTAGGGGGATTGAGCGTGATTTCATCTCCGCGATACATTTCTTCTACACTAGGGATAAATACCGCATCTACACCGCTTTGCTCACATAATGCAATGTCTTTTTCCAAGTCGCGCGGATAAGCATCAAAATCTTCATTTGCGCCAAATTGCGTGGGATTGACGAAAATCGAGACAATCGTATGCGCATTATCTTGTATGGATTGTTTGATTAAACTTTGATGCCCTTTGTGCAATGCGCCCATTGTCGGCACAAGACCTATACTTTGGGTGAGGCATAAGCGATACTCTCTCATCTCTTTAATCGTTGAAATTACTTTCACAATCTACTCCTTGCACTTTCTGTCTCTAGCAACTTTTTATCATCAAATTATAGAGTCGATACATTAAGAAATCAAGGGATTTTAAACAATAAGCGCAAAAGTTTTTATAAAACTTTTTATATTACTTGCAAATATAAGACGCGCTTTCAGAATCACCTACCTCGTATAATTCTTCTTTGCTTAATTCCTTGCCGTTACCACATTTTCCTCTGATAGGCTCATCATCTTCATAATAAGCCTCTAAAAGCAGATTCTGATTCTCATTATAGAATCTACTGAAACCATTAAACTTATCATCTTTTAAAAGTGATTCGCTCTCAATATTGCCATTTTCATAATATTCTCTTGCTACACCTTCTGCCTTGCCATCTTTAAATGGCATATCCCATTTCAGACTTCCACTTTCGTAATACCCTTTTAGCAAGCCATTTAATTTATCATCTTTATATGGCGTTTCAATAAAAAGTTTTCCACTGTCATAATAAGTTTTAGCTATACCATTTGCCTTACCATTTTTAAATGGTGTTTCAATCCAAACAAGATTATCATGATAATACCTCACTGCACAGCCATTTAATTTATCATTTTCATCTTTACACTCTCTTAGATTCTCTACATTAGGAAAGCTCAATGCCAAAGTTGCCGCTAACAATAATGTTGCCACTAATCAATCCTCCTTTATATTTTGCTCCTACTGAACGTGCTTGCAAATATCGAGTGCTTCAACAAAGCTAACACTTGCTCTGTATAATTCCTCCTCATTGAGTTTCTTGCCATTACCACATTTTCCACTGATAAGCTCACCATCTTTGAAATTAACCTCTACCAGCACTTGATTTTCATTATACAATCTAGCTATGCCATTTACTAAGTCATCTTTGAAAGGCATTTCGCTCAAAAGCTCTCCATTTGCGCCATATGCCTTTACTAAGCCATTGAGTTTGCCATTTTGATATGGCATTTCACCCATCAAAGTCCCATCTTCGTCATAAACTTTACTCACACACCCACTGATTCTATCATCATCGCTTTCGCACACCTTTGGATTCTCGGCACAAGATACGACAAACATCAACAAACATACTATAAAGAATATTTTTATCATTGAAATCTCCTCGCCATTCTTTAATGCTTTGATTGGAGTAGTCGTTTTTGTCCTTGCTAAACATTGATTTTAGAATCTCATTGATACTTTATATCAAAGAAAGGATTTGTCTGACTACTTGTAAAGGATTTTCCGCTTTGTAAATGGGGCGTCCAATGACTACAAAATCACTCTGTGCAAGTTTAGCATCTTGTAAAGTCGCTACGCGTTTTTGATCATTCACCGCTTCACCAAAAGGGCGGATACCCGGTGTAATCGTTAAAAATCTCTTATCAGTAGCCCTTTTTATAGCCAAACTCTCACTCACAGAACACACCACGCCATCAATCCCTGCATTATAGGAAAGTTTGGCGAGGTGAATCGTATGAGAAAACACATTAGCATTATAAATCTCTGCAAATCCCTCATTATCAAAGCTTGTGAGCGCACTCACACCGATGACTAGCGGAAAATCATTGTGCTTAGCTTTAAGCATTGCGATAGCCTTCATCGCCTCAAACCCACAGCTTGTATGGATTGTGAGCATATCCACACCGATTGCATAGCATTCATTCAGCGCATCAAGCATCGTATTAGGAATATCATAGATTTTCAAATCAAGAAAGATTCTGTAATCTCCCATTTTTTTAATCGCTTCAAGCCCCTTGACACCATCACGGATAAAGCTTCTTAGTCCGATTTTAAGCCAAATCTTGGATTTTTGAGAATCTTCTAAGGTTTGAAGCGTCTCTAAAAGGGTGAGATTCTGTCTTTGTGAGGGATTATCAAGCGCGATGCAAAGTTCCATTATAACCCTTTAACTTTTTGTCTTGTGCAAACTATCAAGGACGCCATTAATAAGCTTTGGCGCATTGTCTTCTCCACCATAGATTTTTCCTAACTCTACTGCTTCATTAATCACCACAGGTGCATCGGTATCAGTATAGAGAATCTCATACGCACCAAGCCTTAGCATTGCTCTCTCCATACCTCCTAGCCTTGAAAATTCCCATTCTTTAAGGTGAGGTTGGATTCTAGAATCAAGCACCGCTAAATGCTCAATCACACCTTTCAAAAGCCCCATAGCAAAAGTCTGCTGATGATTTTTGATTTTCCTTTCTTTGAGCATATCCGGAGCTAATTCGATAATATCATTATTGCCTAAGTCATAGGCATAAAGCATACCTACAACAGCTTCTCTTGCTTGTGTGCGTGTCGCCATTTATACCCCGATATTTCGGTAAAGATTGATAAGCTCAATCAAGCCAGACATCGCCTCAAAACCTTTGTTTCCTGCTTTTGTCCCTGCTCGCTCAATGGCTTGTTCAATATTGTCCGTTGTCAAAACGCCAAAAGTAACAGGCTCGCCATATTTAAGCGTAACATTAGCAATCCCTTTTGTCGCTTCAGCAGACACATAGTCAAAATGCGGAGTAGAGCCTCGTATCACCGCTCCAAGACAGCAGATTCCGTCATATTCGCTTTGTGAGAGAATCTTTTGTAAGGTAAAAGGTATTTCATAAGCACCCGGCACTAAATATAAATCCAATAATTCATCTTTGCCGCCATGTCTTAAAAAAGAATCTTTTGCGCCTTCTACAAGTCTGTCAGTGATCAGATGATTAAAACGTGATGCGATAATCGCAATTTTTTCATTGCCTAAAAGTTGGAGTTTCCCCTCAATAATATTCATTGTATCTCCTTAAGATTGGGTTAGATTCTCAATTTCTAAAAGTTTATAGACTAAATCTAAAAGCTGTTGTGTTTGCACCATATTAGGTCCATCACTCAATGCCTTTTGTGGCTCAAGATGTGTTTCCATAAAGAATCCATTGACACCTACTGCCGCAGCCGCTTTTGCCAAATAAGGCACGAAAGAGCTATCACCGCCACTTTTACCTCCTGCAGCTCCGGGCATTTGCACACTATGTGTCGCATCAAAAATCACCGGTGCAAAGGCTCGCATTATCACAAGTGAGCGCATATCGACCACGAGATTCCCATAGCCAAAAGTGCTTCCGCGCTCTGTCAGCCACACGCCATATTTTTGCGCTTCTTCATAAGTCGCTTGTGTGCCTCCACGCGTTTTAATCGCCTTTAAGACGCTATGCTTCATATCTGCAGGATTCATAAACTGCCCTTTTTTGATATTCACGATTTTGTCTGTCTTTGCTACTTCTACAATCAAATCCGTTTGTCGGCACAAAAACGCAGGGATTTGAATCACATCTGCTACTTTTGCAATATGAGGAGCTTGATAACTTTCATGAATATCTGTGATAATCTTATAGCCAAAATCTTTCTTAATACGCCCGAGAATCTCTAAGCCTTTCTCTAAACCCGGTCCGCGATAGCTCTCAAGACTTGTGCGATTAGCTTTATCAAAGCTTGCCTTGAAATAAAAATCAATTTTTGGGTGATTGGCTAAAGGCTGTAAAGTCTCGGCTATCGCGCAAAGTGTTTCGTATTCTTCAATCACACAAGGTCCGCTCATTAATATCATCATTTCTCCTTTGATTTAATCGTATTAATGGGGCGGAATTCTCTTTTTATCATATTATAATTAAGAATCTCACCCGTTTCAATGATGTAATACCACCCATAAACATTAAGCTCTCCCCTATCGAATCGCTCCTCTACAAAAGGATAAGTCATCAGATTCTCTAATTGATGTTCAATATTCATTTGCTCCATAAGCCAAGTGCGTTTAGCTTTAGAATTAGGCTTCAGCGCATCGACTTTTTGCTTGACAGGTTCTAAAAGCTCTATCCATTTCTTGACATAAGGAGCATTATTAAGCTTTTCTGGAGGTTCATAAATCGCAGAACAAGCCCCGCAATCACTATGCCCACAAATAATAACATTTTGAATATCTAAGATGCTGATAGCATACTCAATGCCCGAAGTTGTCGCTAAATATCCTCCGCGTATCCCTTTGTCTTTGCCAAGATAAGGCGGCACGATATTGCCCATATTGCGTATGACAAACAAATCTCCGGGCAAGGTATTTGTAATCAGATTCGGCACTACACGAGAATCTGTGCAAGTAATCAAAAGCGTGTGAGGATCTTGATGTTTTTTAAGACTTTCGTAAAGCTCTTTATGCTCATTATAATCTTCTTCTCGGAACTTAATTGCTCCCTCAAATAATTCTCTCATAGCTTATTCCATTAGTTTTAATATCGTCATTTAAAAAAGATATGGCATTATATCAAACTTAAAAACAATATTTCACTATATCACCACAAAATATTTAGAGGCAGGAAGTTATGGGCGAAATTTTAGGCGCGATTATTAATTTTATTGTTGAAAGTGTAGGGAATCTCGGCTATATAGGGATTTTCATAATGATGTTTTTAGAATCTAGCTTTTTTCCTTTTCCCTCCGAAGTCGTGATGATACCTGCTGGTTATTTAGTCTATAATGGCGAAATGAATGCTATTCTTGCTGTGCTTTGTGGGATTGGTGGTTCTCTTGCAGGGGCACTTTTTAACTATTACCTTGCCTTAAAATTCGGGAGAGAATTTCTTATTGCTTATGGCAAATATTTTTTCTTCACAGAAAAAACGATGCAAAAAATGGAAGATTTTTTTGCGAAATACGGACACATCAGCACCTTTATCGGGCGACTTATCACTGTGGTGAGACAATATATCTCTTTGCCCGCAGGTTTAGCGCGAATGAATCTTGCCAAATTTTGTTTTTACACCTCTTTGGGAGCAGGGATTTGGGTCATTATTTTAACATTCATTGGCTACTATATTGGTGTCGTTTTTGGGAATGGATTCTCACTTGAAATGATTTTGCATACTTTTACCTCACACGATCTTTCGCCTCAAGAGATGGCACTTCGGGGCTATGTCCAAACAGCTGGGCTTATTGCCTTGGGGATTGTTGTTTTGGTGTTGTGCTTGTATATTTTTTACAAACGATACAAAAAATACACACACGCAAAAAAATCACAGCCTAAAAATAGTGAGGTGTAAAAAATAAATATCGCTACACCAAAGATTTAACAAGACATTTTATAATCACATTTTAAAAAATGCAATCATAATTTTGTATCAATCATAAAAACTATCTAAGGACACTATAATGAAATTTGAAATCTCTAATCAAGCCCATCTGCCAACAAAATTTGGCGATTTTTGGGTAAAAAGTTTTCGAGAATTTATCCCCAATCAAGATACCCCCTTAGAACATCTTGTCGTGTATAGCAAAGAACTCGGACAAACACCTCTTGTGAGAATCCACTCTGAATGCCTTACAGGTGATGTCTTTGGCTCAAAAAAATGTGATTGTGGGAATGAGCTTGCGTTGGCAATGCAACAGATTGCTCAAAACAAACCCGATGGAGGAATGCTTGTTTATTTGCGTCAAGAAGGGCGAGGCATCGGGCTTTTCAACAAGATTAACGCTTATCATTTGCAAGATCAAGGATTTGATACCGTTGAAGCAAATGAAAAGCTTGGATTCCCTAGTGATATGCGTAATTATGACATTATCAAAGAGATTTTTAAACACTTTGACATCACGCAAATCAATCTTTTAACCAACAATCCTAAAAAAATCTCCGCCCTCTCACCCTATGCGAAAGTCGTTCGCCATAGTATTATCACGCCGACTAATCCGCACAATGAAAATTATCTCACTATTAAAAAGCAAAAAATGGGGCACTTACTTTAGATTCTATACCAACAAAGGATATATGATGCACACGGCAAATACACAAAATTTCCCTCGTCTTGTTAGTTTTGATGAAGCACGAAAGATTCTGCAAGATATACCCTTAAAACCGCTCGGTGTGCAAAAGGTATTTTTCAAAAATGCGCTTAATAGAATCTTGGCAGAAGATATTATCGCACAAAATAACATTCCACCTCTCCCTACTGCAGCAATGGACGGCTATGCGATTTTTTGGGAAGACAGAGAGCAATTAGAATCTCAAGGTTTAACCCTACTCCCCGATAATAAAGCTGGAAATCCCTCACTTCCGACACTCAAAAGTGGCTGTGCAATCAAAACCTTTACAGGCTCACAAATGCCTATAGATTCTGATACGCTTGTGATCGTTGAACACATTGAAGAAAGGGAGGGACGCATTTATCTCAAATCCTCCCTCAAAACTGATGAGATTAAAAAATCGCAATGGGTGCGTCAAATCGGTGATAATTATCGCAAGGGAGATATTTTACTTAAAGCTGGAAACAGAATCGGTGCGTTTGAGATAGGACTGCTTGCCGAGCTTAATCAAAGCTTTGTGCTTGTGCGTCAAAAAGTGCGTGTAGGTGTGTTATGCGTTGGCGATGAGATTCTCGAGGTAGGAGAATGTAGCACACAAAATAACTTTGTCCGCAGTGTCAATACACATTTGCTCGAAGCTATCATCACACAAATGGGAGCTGATGCGATCATTTATCCTTTATTAAATGACGATAAAGATCAAATCAAGCATTATTACCAACAGGCGTTAAATGAATGCGATATTATCATTAGCACAGGCGGTATGAGTATGGGGGATTATGACTATACACAAGAGGTTATGCAAGAGCTTTTGGAGATTCAGTTTAAAGGTGTGCGGCTAAAACCGGGCAAACCCGTAGCATTTGGAATCAAGCATCAACAAGATTCTAATCCCAAACTTGCCTTAGGACTGCCCGGTTTTCCAAATTCGTGTGCGGTTACTTTTTATCTTTTTGGCAAAATACTTATCAATCGACTTCAAGCCACTGATGAGATGCCCTTGATTCTTCAAGCGACTTTGGCAGAAGATGTCAAACGCAGCGATTCAAGAATGGAATTTCGAGCATGTGATCTTCGCATTACACAAGGTCAAATCTTTGTAAGCTTTGCAAGTAAAAAATCTCTCCAAAGCTCAATGATTAATAATCTCACACAAAATACAGCATTAGCGATTCTTCCAGAAAATGGTGCAAATATGAACGCGGGAGAAAAAATAGAAATTATGTTATTGGGCTATTCTAAGCTTTAAACTTAGAAAAGATATGCTATGCTTTAAAAAATAAAAGGATAATGCAATGATTAGAGTAGAATTTTTAGGTCCAATGAGTGATTTACCTCCTAAAGAAATAAACGCACAAACTCTCCAAGATCTGAAAAATGAACTTTTGCGTGATGAAAAAATCCAAAAATGGCTGCCTATCAGTGCTGTTGCAATTAATGATGAAATCATTGAGGATTTATCTTATCCTTTAAAATCAGGTGATAAAGTGCTGATATTGCCTCCCGTGTGTGGTGGATAATGCTTGAAATTTATGATGGTGCATTACCAACATTCGATATTTATCAAAAATGGGAATGTTTTGCAAGTAAGAAAAATCTTGGCGCATTCAGTCTTTTTACCGGCATTGTGCGTGAAGAAAATGGCATTGTAGGGCTAAGTTTTGATATTTATGAACCTCTTTTACAAAAATGGTTTTATCAATGGCAAAATAATGCACTCAATCAATTCCAAGCGTGGATTCTGATGGCACACGCTAGAGGTGATGTGCCTAATGGACAAAGCTCATTTATGTGCGCAATCACCGCTTCACAAAGAAAAAATGTCTTCACTCTTTATCAAAACTTTATCGAGGATTTCAAGGCAAACGCACCGATTTGGAAATACGATATAATTGATGGAAAGAGAATCTACGCGTTAGAGCGAAGTAAAGCCTTAAAAGGCAGTGGATTACTACAATGAATCCGATTATTTTTGCTTTTAGCGGACAAAGCAATAGTGGCAAAACGACTTTGATTTGTAAGCTTTGTGAATACCTGCATCACACTCGAGCAAATGTGCAAATTGGCATTATTAAGCATGACCCCAAAGACAAAGCGCAATTTGACACACCGCAAAAAGATAGTTATCGCTTTTTTCAATTAAGCTCTGCTGTGGGTGTGATTTCGCCAACACGCACGACACTTCAGATTCACCATGCACCACAAAGCACTCAAGATTCTCAAGAAATCCAAGCCTTTCATCATGTATTAAAACATTTTGCACATTATGACTATGTCTTTATCGAAGGGCTTAAAACTTTACCCTACCCGCGCATTGTCGTTGCAAGAGATCATATAGAATCTGCATACATACCCTACGCAAATGCTTTTGCCCTCCATAATGTCGATAATCTCTCAATTTTACCTCCGCATATCAAGATTTTAGACCTCAATGACATAGCACAAATTGCAGATTTTATTGACACTTTTACTACAATAAAGGACAAATAATGGAGACGATAAAAATCGGTATTTTGGTTTCAAGTGATCGTGCATCACAAGGTGTTTATGAAGATATTTCAGGTAAAGCCATACGCGAGATTCTCAGTGATTTTATTGCAAATCCTTGCGACTTTCACTATATCCTTACCGAAGATAATCAACGCGCTATAGAAACACATCTAATAAATCTTTGCGATGAGATGGGGTGTGATTTAGTCGTTACAACAGGTGGCACAGGACCGGCTAAACGCGATGTAACCCCCGAAGCGACACAAAATGTATGTGAAAAAATGCTCCCCGGATTTGGCGAGCTAATGAGAAGTGTGAGCTTGCAATATGTGCCTACAGCTATCCTTTCGCGTCAAAGTGCAGGGATTCGAGGCAAATCACTGATTATTAATCTGCCCGGCAAACCTAAGAGTATCAAAGAATGCCTTGAGGCAGTTTTTCCTGCTGTGCCTTATTGTATTGATTTGATAGAGGGAAATTATATTCATGCAAACGAAGATTCTATCAAAGTGTTCCGTCCAAAAACTTCTTAAAGATTCTGTGCAATCTCACAAAAACACAAAGGATAACAATGCAACTTACTCACCTTGATAAACAAAACAATCCCACAATGGTTGATGTCAGCGACAAAAATATCACCATGCGTGAAGCTTATGCAAGTGGTATCATCACGATGAGCGCACAAGCTTTTGATGCTGCCCTCAATCACACAGGCAAAAAAGGCTCAATCACACAGAGTGCGATTATTGCGGCGATTATGGGGAGCAAAAAGACAAGTGAGCTTATCCCGATGTGCCACCCTTTGCTGATAAATAAAATCAATGTAGATATTACGCCCGATGAACTAACTCATTCGATTAAAATCGGTGTGCTTGTAAAATGTGAGGGCAAAACAGGCGTAGAGATGGAAGCTCTCACAGGTGTAAGCATTGGACTTTTGAGCATCTATGATATGCTCAAAGCAATTGATAAAACAATGTGCATCAGTGATATTTGCCTTGAGCGCAAAAGCGGTGGAAAAAGTGGGGATTTTCATCGTGATATTTGAGATTATTATTTCAACCTTGCTTGGCTTAGTGATTGCACTCAATCTTGCTTTTTTCTTGTGGTATGTCAAAAAAACTACCTTTCGCCAACAAAACGATGCGCAGATGATTAATCAATTAGAATCAAGCAGACAAACTCTTCTGATTGAACTATCTCACAGTCAAGCCAAACTTGAATCACTTGAGCAAAGCTATATTAAACGTCTTCAAGATATGCAACAAAACTGCGAGATTCGATTACAAGAAGAAAAAATCCACTCACAAGAAATGTTGCTTGCATTTCAAGAGCAACACACAAAGACGCAAGAAGAACAGAATCAAAATAAAGAAGAGTTAAAAAATGCTTTCAAAGCCTTGAGTGATGATATTTTAAAGCAAAATACACAAAGCTTCACACAATCCCAAACCCTTTCTCTTCAACCTCTTAAAGATGAAATTGCACGATTTCAAAAACAAATCGCGCAAAATCATATTGATGCGATTGAGCGAAATACACAGCTGCATAGCCAAATCGAGAATCTTTGCAAGCTCAATGTCCAGCTTTCCAATGATGCCAATAATCTTGCCAATGCCCTTAAGGGTGAAAATAAAACACAAGGGAATTGGGGAGAGATCATCTTGCAACGCGTGCTTGAGCAGAGTGGTTTGCAAGAAGGGAGAGAGTATGAACTTCAGGTCAATATCCGCAATGACGAAGCAAATCTCTTGCGCCCAGATGCAATCATCAGGCTGCCTAATAATCGCTGTGTGGTGGTGGATTCTAAAACTTCGCTGATTGCGTATGAAAAACTCTGCAATGCGCAAGATTCTGAAGAATCACTCCATGCGCAAAAAGAGCTTATCGCTTCAATACGGGCACATTTTACCAATTTAAGCACTAAAAATTATCAGCAATTCATTCAAGGGCAAAAGCTTGACTTTGTGCTGATGTTTATTCCGATTGAAGGAGCATTCTTAGAATCTCTACGGGCTGATTACACGCTTTATGAACGAGCGTATCAAAAAGGTGTGGTGATTGTCTCACCTACGACTATTATGGCAGTTTTAAGGGTGATTGACAACTTATGGCAAATGGAATATCGCAATAAAAATGTAGATAAGATTTTTGAAGAAATTAAAATTTTATTCACGAGAATCCAACGATTTGAAGAGGTTTTAGAGGTGTTAGGACGTAATATTGACACCATATACAAAACTTATGGCAATGTGATGACAAAATACAATGGACAACAAGGTATCGCCAAAAAAGGCGAACAAATCACAAAACTTTTAAAGGGTGCGGGGATAGAGACATTAGAAGATTCTGAAAATACAAAATCTTCTTTAATGATAGATCAATCATAAATTAAGTTATCGACAAATATATTTCACTTGAATCTTTGCCTGCACTTCTTGCTCTTTAGGTATGGGCAATTCCCAACTAACATCAGCACTCGCACTCATATTAGCTGTCGCTTTTAAGGCACGGGGCTGGATTGAGACATTATTATTAAGCGCATCAGCACTTGAAAGATGGCATTTTTTATTGAGCATTTTGGCATAATTTTTTGTCGCATCATTAGCGAGATTCAATGCTCCATCAAAAGCCTTGTCTTGTGCTTCTTGCCAAGCTTGTGGCGTGGCAATCACACTCACATTAGGCGCAAGGAAAGTCAAATATTTATTTTTATTGATTTTCTTATCAATACTAGCGATAAGTTGATCATAATCCTTTTTTTGCTTTTGAGGCACATCGCATTCGAGATTAAAATTAAGTGTATAACCTACCGTGTCTCGTGCTGCACCATCTTTATATTGGATATTTGGGTGCAAATCGTAATTCCCGCCTTCGCAAAACTCATTAGCCTTACTTAAAGTGATAATATCATTTAATGTATTGGCAATATCTTTTTTGACGGCTGGTTCAATCTCTCCACCCTTGCGCAAAGTATCGCTTTCTGTGATGCGCACTTGAGCCTTATAAGCATTAGGTATAATATTTTGCGTGTATGAAAAAGTCTTATACACACAAAGTGCGCTTGTGGGGCATTCATTAAATTGCAAGGCTTTCTTGTCATTGTTGCAACCACTGAAGATAAACATTGAACCCAAAAATACAGATGATGCGATAAGAGCGGATTTTCTCATTCTGCCTCCTCATAATGAAAATATTCTTGAGATTCTAGCGATTTTGGGTAAAGTTTCAGTAATCCATCAAGCCATCTTTTGGTAATATGAGATTGATGTTTTTAGGCAAATATCCTAGCAAACGATCTAAAAAAATAGCATTAGAGAGCATATCGCCGAGCAACAAAGTGTGCTTGATTTCAAAATTTATCTGTGTGTCCCTGATGAGCGTTGCCACAAACTCACTCATAGAATCTAAAAAACCATAAGCAAGGATAACATTCTCCATTTGTGCGCATTTGAAACTTAAAGAAGAACGGATAGCGCGATTATAATCCAAAGTAAGCGTGTTTTGTTGATCTTTGAGAAGATGAAAATCAATGCGTGGTCCTCTGTCCCTGACAAATGTATTTGCCAATGCAAAAAGTGTATTTTTGCATTGCATCATATCATCTGAATCTGTAAAATTCAAAATCTGTGCAGCAGTGGCAAAAAGATCTGTGAGATTGTGCGAAATATGACTTTTCGGGGATAAATTCAGCAGTTTAAGGGCTTGATTGTGTGTGATATGATTAAAATTATCTACCAAATCTTTGCCACTTTCGTAAGATTGGATAATATCTTCTATAATCAAACGAGGATTGGTTTCAAAAGCAATATCTAGCATACTTCTTGAAATCCCTGAATCACACACCATAAACACACTTGAATGGCGAGTGCTAAGATAAATGACGAGCGTTCTTTGAGATGGCTCTTCTTGAGCGATATGCGCAGATACCAGCGAAGATAAGTCTTTTCCTTTGATGCTAGTATCGATAAACACACCATTTTGGGCTACACACAGAATCTGCTGTGTAGGCAATATGGAGTGTCGGAAATCAAAGGGTTGCGATAAACCTTGTTCTGCATAGGACAAGAAAAAATAATCAATATCCTTTTGCAAAAGCTTTGCGCCTATGAGTGCCAAGATTATATCATAAGGTAAACTCACCAAAACTTCACCTTTTGGATTTTGAGGGAAATTCTGCTGAAATACTTCTTTAGGCACAAGGCATACAGAAGGTTTTTCAAAACTTGCAAGAGCATCAATTTGAGCTTGATGAATACGAAAATAAGTCTTTAATGAAGCAATATCACAAGCGACACACATTTGATTTTGCGGAAGCGGTTGGAGACTTAAAGTCTTGATACCATATTGCGTGTGCAAAATGATAGGTTGATGATTGCAAAGCTCATCGATTGCGTGATTTAAAAATGACGAAAAATCTGGCGGTAAAAGTAACTTTTGATTGAAAGATGCTGTATTGGGTTGCGCATAAAAATCACTTGAGCTATCGAGAATCTGACGCGTTTCAAGAGCATCAAAATAATAAGTTTTGGGTTCTAAAATAATCTCATCGTGAGCAATATCGCAAAGAGGCAAACCTAGAGTTTCTTGCAAACATTGGATAGAATTATGATTTTGCTCAAATAATATATAAAAAGTCTCATTAGGCACAATGGGCTTAATCTCCAAAAAACGAAAATAAAGTGAAAGAGGAAGTTTAAGCGAAATTTGTTGAGAAAACTCAAGGATTCTCTGACGCGAAGAATCATCTGTTTCTGATGTCGTAATGTGTGCCATTAATGCAGGCACATCTAAAACAATAAAATGCGTTTGAGAATCGAGAGCATAAAAAGCTGCAGTCAAATTAAAATGATGCGCTTCTCTTATCAGAATCTTGAGGAAAAAATCCGCATCACGACTTGAATTAGCAAAAATAAAATCATAAAACATAACTTAATAGCCCCTAAATGAGCCATTAGCGACTTCTTGCAAATCCCTATCATCGACTTTTTTGACAATCACATTATTTTCTTGTAAATACTGAATCGCTAGAGATTCCATTTGTTTTGCACCTTCTTTGACTGCATCAGAAAGTAAAAAAGCTGTCTCCTCACCAATCACTTCAGGGATAATGCCGATAATCTTGACTGGTGGCAAATCACCATTTATAGCTGTTAGTCGCAATGTTTGAAGCATCTCGACTTCATGGGCACTCCCCGCCCAAGTGATGATATTTGGCACATTGTCAAAATCAAAATAATACACATCTCCGACATTGGCGTTATTCACACTCACACAATCAAGAATTAAAACTTTATCATAAGATGTGATAAGAGGTATAAGCATTTGAGCAAGTGTGCCACCATCGATAATTTCTACTTCATTCTCTCCGCTAAAAGCATAATTGAGCTTGAGAAGATTAGAGAGATGCACTCCAATCCCCTCATCACCAAAAAGAATATTGCCGATGCCTAGCACTAAAATTTTCATTCAAATATTGAATCTTTACTCAAACTTTGACTTCATCTGTATATCGCATACCGCTAACAATCGCATCAATGCCACCATTAGGATATTTGATTGAATTCCACACAGCAAAATAAATATGCACAGGAATAAATATGATAAAAAACCAAGTGAGAGTATGATGAATATTTCTCACATTTGCCAAGCCTCCACAAAGAACTTCAACCCATTTAAAGCATACTGATAAAATCGCTCCTAGCCCATCATGATAGACATTATAATACAATACAATGCCGGTGAGTGCCATTAAAAGCACCATAATCGCAAGGAGCAGATAAGTAACAAACTGCAAAGGATTGTATGCACCATTGATATGAGGATGTTTGCCTATAAAGAGATAAGCTTTAATTTGGGCAATCCACACTTTAGGACATTTAGCTTGAGCAAAAGAAATGCGTTCAGGTAAGGATTTCTTATCAAAAATAAAAAGATACAACCTAAAACAAGAAATTGCAATCAAAACAAAGCCTAAAATCAAATGCACACTACGAATATAAGCCTGCAAATAAGAAGTTTGTGCAGGATTCATTGTATGCTCTGCAATGACTTCTCCCGCTATCATGCCTTGCAATGTAGGTTGTGTAATCTCTGGGTGGGACATCACAAAAGGATAAGCGATATAGAATCCTGTCGCAATCAAAAGAAAAATAGAAAATGCTCTTATCCAATGGAATATTCTCGTTAAGCCGGAGAACTCTTCGTGCATATGGAGCTCTTTTTTAAACATTTCAACCTTGCTCATCATTTCCTCCTTTGAGATTCTTTATTGGATTTTAGCAAATGAAGGCTCGACTTTATATTTGCTCAATTCATTACCTTGAGTATCCATAACATGCACTGCACACGCAATACAAGGATCAAATGAATGGATATGTCGGACAATTTCTAAAGGCTGTGTAATATCCTTGACTTTTGTCCCGATAAGACTCATTTCATAAGGTCCTCTATTGCCTTTAGAATCTCGTGGTCCCGCATTCCAAGTCGAAGGAACAACAGCTTGATAATTTTCAATCACGCCATTTTTGATACGCGTCCAATGGCTCAACATTCCGCGAGGCACATTCCCGATATAGCGTCCTTTGTATTCTTTGTTTTTATCAATCACATAAGGTGCGCATGTCGCCTTATCACCGGAGGCAACATTTGCAACAAGTGCGTTAAAGGCTTTGATTCCGTTATCAGCAATCACTTTACATTCAATCGCTCGTGCAGCTGTGCGTCCTAATGTGCTAAACAACGCTTCGGCAGGAAGCCCTGTAACACGCAAAAGCTCATCAACAACAGGTTTGATATAAGGATTCCCACTTGCATAACCTACAAGCACACTTGCTAAAGGTCCTACCTCCATTGGCTCACTATCATAGCGAGGTGATTTGATCCAAGAATATTTGCCATTTTCATCAACGACTTTAGAATCTACAAGTTTGCCATCAGCTCCAATTGTTTGAGCATCTTTAAAGCCTGTATAGTTTGGCTGTGTCTTGCCATCATAAGGGTGGAGAGGCTCATTATCAGCATACCAAGAGTGTGTTGCTTCTTCTGTAATTTTGCTTTCATCAATCGGATAAACCTTACTCAAATCGCCATTTTTGATAATCCCACTGCTAAGCAAGAACTCATCAGCACCGATTTGCATTTCTTGATAACTGATAAAATTCTTTACACCACAACCTTTAAGCACAGAATCTTCATTGCGATAGGCTTCTGCCGCCATAATAATATCAGCCCAATAAGCACGATTCACAAATTCACATACATCTTGGTATTTTGTGAGCCATTCACCCAATCGGCTAGGATCTAAAATATCCATTACAGAAGTAACGCCACCCACGGTTAAACTTTGTGGGTGAGGATTCTTTGCGCCAAAAATCGCCATCATTTGGGCGACACTTCTTTGGACTTCAAGAAGCTTGAGATAATGTGAAAGAACAATCAGATTCTGTTCGGGTGAAAAATGATAAGTTTTATGTCCCCAATACGCATTTGCAAAAGGTCCTAAAGCCCCTTGTTTTACAAAATTCTTCACTCTATCTTGAACAGCTTTGAGCTCATTTTCGCCTGTATTCAAAGGGTTAGGAGTATATTTAAAGGCAAGTTTAGCTGCTTGCGCACAATCAGCATTCAATGCAGAAGTAATATCACACCAATCAAGCCCATGAAGTGTGTAAAAATGCACAGGGTGATCGTGGAGAAATAACGATATATTCATCAAAGTTCTTGTGAGAATCGCATTAAGCGGAGGCGTAATGCCTAAAGCATTTTCCACAGCCATAATACCTGCTTTATAGTGTGAATAAGTGCATACACCACAGATTCTTTGCACGATAAAACCAGCATCTCTAGGGTCTCGATTCTTTACAATCGTTTCTAATCCACGCCATAATGTCGAAGTTGAATAAGCATCTTGAATCACATTATTTTCATCAACAATCACTTCAATCCTCAAATGCCCTTCGATTCTCGTGATTGGATCTACAATTATACGTTTTGTCATATTTCACCCCTTATTGTGCTTTTTGTGTCGAACTGATAACTGCATGTGCAGCAATACCCACTGCTGTAACACCCAAGACAACTGCGCCAATGGTATCTGCCGTCTTATCCGCTCCCAAGCCACTATAGCTTGTCGCATAAAGTCGATTGCCAATAGGCTCTTCAAAAGGATTCATCGTATCCCAAAACTTTGGTTCAGAACAACCGATACAACCATGTCCTGCTTGGATAGGCCAACTTACATGTTGGTTAAAACGCAATTTGGAGCAATTATTAAATGTATAAGGTCCTTTGCAACCTACTTTATACAAACAATACCCTTTTTGAGCATTTTCATCGCCAAAATGTTCGACAAATTGCCCCGCATCAAATCTTCCTCGGCGTTCGCAAAGATCGTGGATTCTCAATCCATAAGCCCAAGTGGGGCGATTATACGCATCAAGCGTAGGCAAAGTGCCAAACAAAATAAAATGCAACACATTACCTACGATATTTTTCTCACTTGGAGGACAGCCGGGCACATTGATAACGCTCTTATTTGTGATTTTGCTAAGTGGCTGTGCATTTGTAGGATTGGGATAAGCTGCTTGAACCCCGCCAAAGCTTGAGCAAGTCCCTATCGCAAAAATCGCTTTTGCATTTTCGGCTGCGTGTCGCGCTTCTTTCGCTCCAGTGCGTCCCTGCGCACCTATTGTAAGATAAAATTCACTACTACCTTGAGGAATCCCACCTTCTACCATAAGGATATAATTACCCGCATATTTTGCAATCGCATTTTCAAGATTCTGTTCAGCTTGATAGCCTGCTGCTGCCATCACGGTTTCGTGATATTCAAGACTGATATAGTCAAAAATCAAAGAATCAATGGTTGGCGCATCACTTCTAAGCAAACTCTCACTGCAACCCGTGCATTCCGCCATATGCAACCATACAACAGGGAGGCGATTAGCCAATTCTGCAGCCTTTGCTGTGAGTGGAGCAAAGCTTGCAGGCAATGCCAATGCAGCTGTCATCATTCCAGACCATTTGATAAAATCTCGACGAGAAAAACCTCCAGATTCTAACTGATTTATCAGATTCTTATCAGCATTATGATGAACAGGAAGCTTAGATAGCTCATCAAGTCTGCGGGAAGCCTTTTCGAAAAGCTCTTCGTTGCGTGTTTGTGTTTCCATAGAACTCCTTTCCTTAAGCAATTTTATGTATTTGGTGTTGTTTGAGGCATCAAAAGCATTTCTCATTTTACACTAATTTTGGTATTTTTTAGTTTTTGAATCACAGAATCTACCGATAAAATATCAAAAGTAAAAAATACTTTTACAAAAGTTACCAAAAGTTATATTTGAATAAAGCGAACGATAAAATTCATATTTCTAAGTCATTTAGCAAATAAGAAATTTGAAGCATCAAGCATCTTTCTATGAGAAATTAAATGATAAAATTTATCAAAAATGATTTTATTTTCTGACTTATTATTTTGAGATTTATACCAAACTTTAATTAGTGTTATGATGTTTTTGATAATTCGTTTAAAAAATCAAGTGTATAATTCAGAAACTTGTAAAACTTTAATGCTTACAATGAAGTTTTACAAAGTTCTTATCTTTACGATATTTTCAATAAGGAGTTTGAAATGGCAAAGTATTTAGAGCTTACCAGTGATAATTTTGACGCTGAAGTCTCAAGTGGTGTAGTAGTGGTTGATTTTTGGGCGCCTTGGTGCGGACCTTGTAAAATGCTTTCTCCTGTGATTGAGAAGCTTGCAAATGATTATGATGGAAAGGCTAAAATCTGCAAAGTAAATACAGATGAAGAAGATGAGCTTTCAGCAAAATTTGGTATCCGCAGTATCCCAACAATTTTCTTTATGAAAGATGGTGAGATCAAAGATCAAATCACTGGAGCACAACCCGAACAAAACATTCGTCAAAAAATTGACGCTCTTTTGTAATCATACTAAAAAGAGGGATTGGGCATAGCTTATCCCTCCTACAACTCTATACAGATTTTACCAACAACCTACAACGACACAACTTTCATCTTGCTTGTGCAGATTCTATAAATTTATGCTAGAATCCTACCTTTTACACCTCAAATCAAAAAAGGCACAATTATGGATATATGTTTAAGCGCAGATGACAAATATTCTCCGATGTTAGCGACCACAATCGCATCGATTTTGCACAATGCCAATGATGAGGATATTTTAAATCTCCATATCATCTCAAATGGCATCTCCGATGTGAATCAAAAGAAAATTTTGACTTTAAAAACAATCAAAGAATGTAATATTACTTTCTATACCCCCCCCCCCCATGATAATTGAGCTATACCGCACTTGGTCCGAGAAAATCCCCCATTCCAAATGGCTACATCATACTGCTTATTTAAGATTAGCCATACCTTCAATAATCCCTCATATTGATAAGATTCTGTGGCTTGATTGTGATATGGTCGTGAGAAAAAGCCTCAAAGAAATCTTTGATACAAATATAGACCATCATTTAGCACTTGTGTGTCAAGATAATATTTTCTCCTATCGTATAAAACACCCTCATAAATACAAGCCCAATGGCTTAGACTTCTTGCAATGGCTTGATTCTGTGGGATTAGATTCAAGCGTAAACTACTTTTGTAGTGGCTTTTTATATATTAATGCCAAATTATGGCGAGAGCAAAACTTGCATCAAGCATTTGAAGAATATGTTGCACGATATTTTACTACTATCACTTATGGCGATCAAGATATACTCAACTTCGTCCTACGAGACAAGCTAAAGTATGTGAGCAAAATGTGGAATTTTATCCCCTGTATAGATTCTGATTATTATCCTACAATCCCTCCACTTGAAGAGATTAATATCTTGCATTATGCTGCTAGCAAACCTCTTAACCCCCTATGCACAGACAAATTCTATATCAATGAGTTTTGGAAATATTTCTTTATGACGCCCTATTTTATTGAGAATCCAGCCCCTTATATCGACATCATTATCGCCCAAAAGACAAATGCGCATAATCAACGCATCAAAAAACTTGCTAAAAATCTCACTTGTTGGATTCCTATCACAAAATGGCGAAGAGGTTGCAGAGAAAAACTTTTGATGCAAAAAGATATTTTATACGCATTAGATTCTTAAGTTACGCCTTCATTGATTGATGCTAGGCTCGGTGATGCTGTCTCTATAACTTTCCCTTTTTGCATCACCAGCACCCTTTGGCAAAATCGCTCGATAAAATGCTCATTGTGCGTGATAAAAAGAAATGCGCAAGGATAGATTTTTTGCCACTGCTCCAAAAAATCTAAGATTCTCAACGAAAGCAGATAATCCACATTTGAAGTCGCCTCATCGAGAATAAGCAAACTAGGTCGCACCAAAAGTGCGCGTGCAAGGCAGATTCTCTGTGCTTCTCCCCCTGAAATCATTGCAGGATAGCTTTGCAATATCGCCAAATCCAAGCCCAGACTTTCCAAAAGCGGCGAGATTCTCTCCATTTGAGCTTTTTCATCATAGATAGATAGTAAATACACCAAAGGCTCTGCAAGGCTCTGCATCAAGGTCAATCGTGGATTGAGCGAACTTATCGGATCTTGAAGAATAATTTGCACTTGTGTATAAAATGCCCTCCTTTGTGTGAGATTCTCTAAATCGATAATCTCCCCTCTAAAGCGCACTTCACCGCTATCCTGCTTTGTGATGCCAGCAGCAATACGCGCTAATGTGCTTTTGCCACAGCCACTTAGCCCCATTAAGCCCACACGCTCATTGTTATCAATGCAAAAATTAATGTCCGAAAAAATCGGCTGTTCTATGATTTTCCCCAAAAAACGACTCTTTTGATAGGCAAATGAAACATTTTCAAATGTGAGAAGCATAGATGCCTCCTTGCAGTTTTGAAAGCTTCTCAATCAGAATCTCCTGCAGATTCTCGCGTTTAAAAAGTCGTGCGTCAAGCATTTCGTGGATTTTCCCTTGTGCAATAAGATAGATTCTATCCGCTTTTTGCGCAGCGATATTTAAATCATGCGTGATAAGCAACATACCAAAGCCACGCGCTTCTTGAAGTGATTCAAGAAGGGAGAGAATCTTATTTTGCGTGAGAGTATCTAAATCACTCGTGGGTTCATCGGCAAGTAAAAAAGGCGCATTGTAAAGCAAACCTAATGCAATCATCACCCTTTGGAGCATTCCTCCGCTAAGTTCAAACGCATAGCAGTCTAACACATCTTTTTCCAATCCCACTTCTTGCAGGAGAGATTCTATCTGTGCAGGATTATAAGGCTTTTTAAGCGCATCTAGGCTTTCTTTAAAATGTGAGCGCATTGTCCAAAGGAGATTGAAACAAGTGCGCGGATTTTGCATAATACTCGCAAATACTTTGCTACGCGCATTGTGAGAATCTAACGGCTTGCCATCAAGCAAAATTTCACCACTTTGTAAGGTAAGATTAGAGGGTATCAATCCTTGAATTGCAGACATACAGAGAGTTTTACCACTCCCACTTGCTCCAAGTAAAATCGTCGTGCGATGACTTTCAACACACAAATCAATATTGCTAAGCAAAGCATTTCGTGAATCTGTCTGTGAAAACCCCACGCTGACCTTGCTCATTTGCAAAATCATTCCACACCTTTATGTATAGAAGACAAATCCGTATCAAAATAATCCCGCAAACTATCGCCAAGCAGATTAAACAACGCGATTGTGATAAACAACGCCCCACCCGGATACAATACAAGCTCGGGATTACTCCACAAATAATCCTTGCAATCACTAAGCATTACACCCCATTCAGCATTTGGTGGCTGCACACCCAATCCCAAAAATGACAAGCCCGCAATATGTAAGACAATATGCCCGATGTCCATAGTCGCTAATACAAGGCATTGACTGATGACTGGCACAAACATATTTTGCTTAAAACTCTGATAATTGCTTAAACCAAAAGTCGGTGAGAGGAGGACAAATTCTTTACTCTTCAGATGAAGCACGATACTACGCACGATACGCGCATACCAAGCCCAATGTGTAAGTGCAATAGCAAGAATCACATTTTCCAAACCACTGCCTAAGATTCCGACCAAAAATAAAGAAAGCACGATTGTAGGGAGACTTAAGAATATATCACAGATTCTCATAATCACCTTATCCACCTTGCCACCCACAAAGCCACACATTCCGCCAATACTAATGCCCAAAAACAGAATCAAAGAGAGGATTAAGAATCCTGCGCTAAGCGAGATTCTCCCACCATAAAGAAGACGCGTAGCAATGTCTCGACCCAAATGATCCGTCCCTAGCCAATGTGCAAAACTCATCGGGGCAAAAGTATTTTCCAAATCCATAGAATCTGGAGCGTATGGGATAAAAAAGGGTGCAAGAAAAATAAGTGCAAGAAAAAAGATGATGCCCACTAAAGCAAACTTACCGATGAGCGAAAATCGTTTGCGCGGAGTATGCGTTGAGAGAATCGACATTATATCCTTTCAAAGTATAGCTTAATGAATAAAATTATAGCATTTTATCATCTACAAAGCGGGTTCTTCATAAAAACAAAAAGCAATACCACGCATCAAACCTCATTAAAAGAGTCTTATTGTGAGAATCTTTTAGAATCTATACAAGTAATCTTAAGAATCAATCTTTAGCACCGCTAAAAACGCCTCTTGGGGTAATTCAACCTTGCCAATTGCTTTTAATCGCTTCTTGCCCTCTTTTTGTTTTTCAAGTAGTTTGCGCTTCCTTGTAATATCGCCTCCATAACACTTAGCCGTAACATTCTTACCCATTGCCTTAATCGTCTCACGCGCGATAATCTTACTCCCCACACTCGCTTGTATTGCGACTTCAAAAAGTTGGCGTGGGACAATTTCTTTCATAGATTCTACTAATGCCCTACCCTTTTCATAACTTTTTGCCCTATCTACGATAATAGAGAGTGCATCGACCACTTCTCCCGCCACACGAATATCAAGCCGCACCAAATCCCCTGTGCGATAACCGATAGGTTCATAATCAAAACTCGCATAGCCTTTTGTGCAAGATTTTAATTTATCATAAAAATCCATCACAATTTCATTACTTGGTAACGCATATACAAGCATTACGCGTGTTTGTGTGAGATAATCCATTTTCTCTTGCACACCGCGCCGATTGGCAAGGAGAGTAATAATATTGCCTAAATACTCGCTAGGCGTGATAATGCTCGCCCTCACATAAGGTTCTTGCATATAGTCGATTTTTTGCGTTTCGGGTAATTGAGCGGGATTCTGCACAAGCACCTTTGAACCATCGGTAAGATAAACTTCATACACGACCGTGGGAGCTGTAGCGATGAGGCTAAGTCCAAATTCTCGCTCCAAACGCTCTTTGACCACTTCCATATGCAATAATCCCAAGAATCCCACACGGAAACCAAAACCTAGCGCGATGCTTGTCTCTGGCTCAAAACTAAGAGCTGAATCATTGAGTTTGAGTTTATCAAGCGCATCGCGTAATTCTTCAAACTTATCTGTCTCAATCGGATAGATTCCCGCAAACACAAAAGGTTTAGCAGGACGAAAACCATCTATGGGCAAATCTGTAGGTATTTTAGAATCTGTGATTGTATCTCCCACTGCCATTTGCGTAACCGACTTTAAGCCCAAAGAGATAATGCCAATCTCCCCACACGCAATCTCTTGAGTCGAGATTCTGTGCAAAGGATTGGGATAATAAAGTGCCAAAACCTCATATTTTTTGCCACTACTCATCATTAAAACTTCTTGCCCGACTTTTAATGTGCCGCTTTTAAGCCTCACTAACCCCAACGCACCCAAATAGTTATCAAACCACGAATCATAAATCAATGCCTTTGTCGGAGCGTTTTCATCTCCACTAGGTGGAGGGATACTCTCGATAATACGCTCAATAAGCTCTTTAATCCCTATACCGGTTTTCGCACTCACTTCAAGTGCAGAGGAGCAATCTAGTCCAATGGTGGATTCTATCTCTTCCTTGACTTTTGCCACATCAGCTGCAGGTAAATCGATTTTATTAATCACGGGCAGAATCTCTAAATCATTTTCCATTGCCACATATACATTTGCTATCGTTTGAGCCTCCACGCCCTGACTCGCATCGACTACGAGCAATGCTCCCTCACACGAGCTAAGCGAACGAGACACTTCATAACTAAAATCCACATGCCCGGGCGTATCAATGAGATTTAAAATATAAGTTTGTCCTTTATAGGGATAAGTCAAACGCACTGATTGTGCTTTAATCGTAATACCTCGCTCTTTTTCAATATCCATAGTGTCCATAATCTGCGCAGTCATTTCGCGCTCACTCACCGCTCCACACTCTTGAATCAAGCGATCGGCAAGAGTAGATTTACCATGATCAATATGCGCGATAATAGAAAAATTACGAATAAGCGTCTGTGGCGTGTTCATCATTACCTACTTTAATAAAATTAAAGTGTGATTGTAGCACAAAACTAAGGCAGATTCTCAAACACTTCTAATGCCCTTTTCACAACCTTATCCATATCATAATACCGATATTCCCCAAGCCTCCCGATAAAATGCACATTTTTTAACTCTTTTGCCCTCTCTACATAGGCTTGATATATCGCCTCGCTTTGGGCATTAGGCACAGGATAATACCGCTCTTGCCCCCTGCTCCATGCTTTAGGGTATTCAAAACTCACAATCGTATGGGGAGTTTGCACATCAAGAAAGTATTTATACTCACCAATGCGCGTATAGTCAAAATGATTAGGATAATTCACCACTGCACAACTTTGAAAATAAGGCTTTTCAAAACGCATAAAATCAAATTTTAAGCTCCGATAGGGCAGCTCCCCCAATTCATAATCAAAAAATTCATCAATCGCCCCACTATAAAAAATCCTCTCGCATTCTATCTTGTCTTTAATATCCCTATAATCACATTCAAGTTTAAGAGTGATTAATGGATTATCAAGCATCTTTTCACACATTTTGGTATAGCCTTCCATAGGGATACCTTGGAATCTGTCATAAAAATAACCATCATCGCGACTAATGCTTACAGGCACACGCTCAAACACACTCAAATCAAGCTCATCAGGGCTACATTGCCACTGCTTTAAGGTATAGTGCAAAAAAATATTTTCATAAATATATGTGCTTAACACCTCTAGTTGAGGGTTTTTGCGGATTTCTAATATCGAGACTTTTGTGCCATAAGGATAAGATTTTAAGAGTATAGATTCTAAATTTTGCGCCATTAATGGAGGGAAGCACTTATACAAGGCATTAAGATTAAAAGGCACAGGGATTAGCTTACCCTCGACAAAGGCTTTGACTTGGTGCATATAGGGATAGAATCGACTAAAACTTGTCAGATATTTCCATACCTTTTCATCATTAGTATGGAAAATATGCGTGCCGTATTGATGCACCAAAATGCCTCCATCATCATAATCATAAGCATTGCCACCGATATGAGGGCGTCTATCAAGAAGTAACACTTCTTGCTTTTTGACATTTGCTAATCGCTCTGCTAGTGTGATACCTGCTAGTCCAGCACCCACAATAAGATTCTGCACTTTCATTCCTGCTCCTTTAAGGTTTTGCTTGATAGTCTTTGATTGCATGTAAATTTTTCGTATAATGTGAATCCAAAAAGACGCACAACATTGTATTTTTTAAAAAGTCGGATACTGAATCTTCTCTTCAATGTGCGCTGCATCATATCGCGTTTATAGATAAAATCTAACGCATCAGAGCTTTGCATAAATGCTTTCATAATCCTATCACGACAGATGATATGCCAAGGAAGATGAAGATTCTGTATTGTGTTGCAAGTTTTATCGAAAAACTCTTGCGCATTAGAATGCTCTAAAGAAAAAGTGTAGAGCAATTTAAAAGGCAATCCATATCGTTCAATAAAATCATATTTTTTATACCATTGATAGATTGAAATAAAAGTATCAATCGGTTCAAGTGGAAAGGCTTGTGTTTGTCGCATTAAGCCCAAAGTAGAATCTTCTCTTTGCCGATAATGATACGCACCTGCATAAATAAAACACACTTGAGGAGTAAAACATAAATAACGATATAAAAAATCCGAATCTTCAGCATTGCTTCTATGAGGAAATCGAAGTTTGTAAGATTCTATAATATCTCTTTTGAACAAAACATTCCATGCAAAATATTCAAAAAATCTTATCGTATGGGGAGATAGCGTAAATACACCTTGTTTGCATAATGTAAAAAACCATTGGGCATTATAGGCAGGATACTCAAATACGACATTGGTATTTAGCACAATATCGCCATACTTTAAAGCACTCATAAAATCTCCTATATAACTTATATCAATATAATCATCAGAATCTATAAAGCAAACAAACTCGCCTTTTGCTACATCTAGTCCTGCGTTTCTCGCTGCACTTTGCCCTTTGTTTTCTTGCTCAAAGTAGCAGATTCTAGAATCTTTATTTGCGTATTCTTGCGCAATGCTCCCGCTTGAATCCGTGCTACCATCATTGACTAAAATAATCTCTAAATGTTTATAATTTTGATTGATTATAGAATCCAAACACTCTTTAAGATAATCTTCTACATTATAGATAGGCACGATTACAGAAACTAGAGGGGTGGCATCTTGCATCATGCGACCCTCACATACAGAGAGTATGAAAATCTCTCTATTACCCTAAGATATTTGAGGATAAAAGCATAAAAGACTACATTATGCCCCCCCCCCCCGCGAGAATCTTTCATTGTATAGCTCTCATAAAATGTAATGCCAAAGAGTTTGATGAGGCTATGCTCTCTAAAAAGACGCACACGAAAATAGGATTTTGACTTTTTCGCATAAAACTTTAATATCAATATAAAAAGTCGCAAAGGTGAATGCAGCAAAGTATTCAAATATTTTAGGCTTGTATGTATGCGCTCAAAATGTAAAAAAAGGGCATTATCATTTGTTTTAGACAAAGTATAAATCTCTTCACCCTTAGCTGAAAGTATCCTATTAAGCTTACAAAGTGAGAATATGCTCCCTCCTCCTGCACATATCGCATCTGTAAGCTCTGTAGCGATGCTATACCCACGCGCAAGTGTGAGATTATAGAGATTTTCTAACTGATAGCTTTTGGCAAGGCAAAGCACATCAAGCAAACCTTTGTTTTGATCGCTCCATTGTGTTTCGCTCCAAGCAAGAAGGTTTTTTTGATGCCCGATGCGGTAGCAATAAGTAATCTCTGCAATCGCATAGAATCTTTTCGCAGCAATCATAGCTTTCACAAAAAATACAGGGTCTTCATAGCGCGTATAATGCGGGTGGAAAATATTATTATCAAGCAAAAATATTCGCTGATATATGAAACGTGTAAAGCCAAAATCAAATTGATAATCCCTATATTCTATAAAACCATTTTGCTTAAAGGTATAGCCAAAGAGCATCTCATCAAAATCGGTGCTAATAACACCATTTTGATAATCACTAAAGCAACCTCCACAAATAAGAGCTTGATTTTGCCTTGCGGCATGATAGAGTGCTTCAAGTGTTTGAAGTGTGGGATAAAAATCATCAGGGTCGATGAAGCACACAAACTCTCCCTTTGCGATACGCAAGGCTTCATTCCTCGCTTTACCCACACCTTCATTAGCCTTATGAATGGCTATTATACGCTTATCACTCTGCGCATAAGATTCTAAAATCTCCCCGCAAGCATCACTGCTGCCATCATTAATACAAATAATCTCTATATCATGCAAACTTTGTTGCGTTACAGAATCTAGGCATTCTTTGAGATATTTCTCGACATTATAAATGGGGATAATCACAGATATAAGAGGGTTTTGAGACATTATACCCCTTTCAAAAATGTAAAAAACACATCATCAATACGCATTTAAGCACCTAGATGTGTTTTCCACACGCGAATGCCAAAAAGATAAAATCGCTTGATATTGTCTTCTTGTATCCAGCCAAACCATGGACGCATATCTTTAAGCTGCCATAATCGAAATTTCTTGATTTTTGTGCGTGAAGTGAGATCCTTATGCACGATAAACACATTAAACAATCTCTCTGCCAAAAAGCCATAAATCCTTGATTGGCGAGGTGTATAAAATGTAATATCGATATGTTTTTGTGCCTCAAAAAGCACATCAAACAAAAAATCACAATATTCAAAATAAAGCTCTTTTCTCATTACAAACATATTACACCAACTCAAACGCTGCCCTTTGGTAAAAAATACTTTCTGTAACGCCTCCTCATAATGAGGATATTTATTTCTTATGATCTCAAGCACAATATCTAGGTCTTTGCGATGATGGTCTTTTGCATAAATTTCATACTGATTAAAAAAACGCGCACTCTCCCAACCATACGGCACAACAATACGCTTCGAGACAATAATATCTGCTTGCTGCAAGTTTTGCTCTATAATCCTAGGATTAAGCCCAAAAGTATCAATGAGACGCGAGGGTGCGATTCTGATGTGATTCACATCATTATAATTTTTGAGTGGGATTTTTGCCCCAAAATCCAGCACCCTACGATAATGAAACAATCCATAATAATCTGCATCGAGATTCTTCCATGCCCAATACATTGCAGTAAGCTCGCAAAAGTAGGGATTAAGCTCACTGATATGCTTTCCGGTATTATCATACCAAAGAGTAGTCTTTGCCCTTTTGCACAGATTCCCTAGCTCATCTTTTACCTTCGCATTTGCTCCTTGCGCTCCAAGCAAAATAGGCTGCAACACTTCATTTGCAATAATCGGACTGGGTTTGTGATAACAGACTAAAATTTTTATATTCATTCTTTCTCCTATATTTCTTATGTAAAACTTTCAGGGTATTTTTCTTGGGGGGGGGGGGCGAAACACATTTTTTATACACTCGGATAAAAAGAAAATAATACCGCTCATATCCCCTAGAACACTCTTTTCTAAAGATTTTTTCATCAGTAAGACTTAAGGGCATTTCTTGCACGCGCAAATGACATCTTTGCTCCTTATATCTAATCCACACATTAAACAATCTCTCCGCCAAATACCCAAACACGCGTGCTTGATAAGCATCGTATTGTTGGTAAGGGATAGAATCTTGAATCGTAAAAAGAATATCAAAAAGCCATTCGCAGTATTCAAAATACAGCTCTTTACGCCAAATCGCTACATTGCAATAATGCACTGCCGCACCTTTTGTAAAAAATACTTGTGTGATAGAATCTGCCATTTGGGGATATTTTTCTTGGATATAAGCCAAAGCTTTGTCTAAATCCTGCACATAATGATCTTGTTTAAAAGTATCATAAAAACTAAGATGCGCTGGGGCAATATGCTTTCGCTTAGGGATTATTACATCGACTTGATGCGTTTGCAAAAAACCACTCACCATATCAGGCTTGAGAAAATATTTTTTCTCAATAAAATAATGCGGGATAAGGTATTTATAAAGTCTTCTTTTCGAAGGTGTAGGAGCGAAATCCAACACCCTACGATAATGAAACAATCCGTAATAATCTGCATTGAGATTCTTCCATGCCCAATACATTGCAGTAAGCTCACAAAAGTAGGGATTAAGCTCGCTGATATGCTCCCCGGTATTATCTTTAAGAAGCTTTGTGCCTTTTTTCTCACACAGAGATTCTAACGCACTGATAGTGTCAGCAGAAGCGTTTTTTGCTCCGACCAAAATAGGCTTTAGAATCTCATTTGCAATAATCGGACTGGGTTTGTGATAACAGACTAAAATAGAAATTTTAGGAGAATGAGGGTTTTTTGTGTTTTTTAGTGAATCTTTAGATGTTTGCCTTGCACAAAGAAACTGCTTAACGGGGGGGGGGGCATAGAAGTTTTATTGCTTGAGATAATATCAAATTTATTTTCTTTGCAATTACTAAAGAATTGTTCATTTTTATAAAACCTTAAGTGATACTTTAAAAGTATTTATTTTAATCTAAGAGCTTTTAAAATTTCCTTACATAATGATAAAGACCTTAAATTTCTACTCTCTCAAGCAGTTTGAGTTTGAATCCGCTTAATGCAGAAAATTCATTTTTACCCGAACTAAGCAGCCTAAAATCTTCCACTTCAAGCAATCTTAGAATCTGCGCCCCTACACCAAAATCTTTCATATCCTCACCCTGATTGCATTCACTACTCAAAAACACCAAATAGCCGCCTTCTTGCTGAAGTTTGGCAATACTTCGCATCAAATCCTCAAACTCTCCCCCCTCTTCGAGCAATTCCAAATCAGTTTTGATATGGTGAAATTTGATTAATGGACTTTGCCCCTCGCCCTCTTTTGAATCAAATCTAAACACCGTATGCCTGCGCTCTAAATAATCACGAAATACATTCTTTTCACATTCCGTGCCTAAAAAACGAGCTTTTTGCGAAGAAAGCTTATAGACAAGATTCTCATAATTAAGGCGATATTGGATAATATCTGACACATACAGAATCTTCAGATTGTGTTCTTTAGCAAAATCAAGTAAAAATTTATCTCCTCGCCCTGCCATCGTGCCATCTTTTTTCATAATCTCACAAATCACACTAATAGGCACAACTCCTGCAAGCCTACAAATATCGACACTTGCTTCTGTATGCCCTGTGCGCACAAGCACGCCGCCCTCTTTAGCAATCAACGGAAAAATATGCCCCGGTCGCACAAAATCACTCGGTTTTGCATTACTATCGCACATCAGCCTAATTGTCATATCGCGCTCATATGCTGAAATACCTGTTTTTGCCTCTTTAGCATCAATCGAAACCGTGAAAGCCGTCTCGTGATTACTATTATTCTTTTGCACCATTGGGGGAAGATCAAGTTTTTTAGCAGTTTCTTGCGTGATAGAAACACAAATCAATCCTCGCGCTTCTTGAGCCATAAAGTTTATCTTTTGAGCAGTGGAAAAAATCCCTGCCATGACCAAATCGCCCTCATTTTCACGATCTTCATCGTCCATTATGATAATCATCTCGCCTTTTTTAAGCGAATCAATAGCTTCTTTGACGCGTTGCTCATACATTAAAAACACCTTTAATAAAATACAGATAAAAATTATTATGGCGAAATTGTAGTGAAATAAAATAAACTTTGAAAGATTCTCCCCAAATCAGAATCTAGGGAGATAGAGGGGATTAAGCAAGTTGAGCTTTTAACATCCAAATGGCTTTTTGAAGCTCTGCTACTTTGTCATCTGCATACGCTGCAGTAACCTTATCATCTGCCTTATCAGCTTCATCAGAGAGATTCTCAAACGCTTTTAAGAAATACTCATAATCTTTCAAAATGGCTTGTGCAATCTCTTTAGAATGGAAAGTTGTTTTACTTTCTTCTTTGATTTTAGCTACTTTGAGCATATCTGCAAGTGTTACATAAGGCACTTCACCGATTTGCAATACACGCTCTGCCACATCATCAAAAACATCAGCAAATTTTTCATAAATTTCTTCAGTAGCTTTATGAGTAGGGTGAAAATCCATTCCTTTCACATTCCAATGAAAATTATGCACTTTTACAAAAAATACTGCTGCATCTGCCTGAATCTGTTTCAAACTTTCTACGATTTTTTTACTCATTTCCGATCCTTTCGTTGATTTTCCCTCGTGCGTTATACGCTTAAAGGATTAGATTGATTCTAAAAAGGATTAGTAAATAAATAGAAAATTACACTGATACGGCTTGACAAACTTCTACAAAATCATTATAATAACGCCCTACTTCAAGAGGCTTTTTACATTGGGGTATCGCCAAGCGGTAAGGCACCTGGTTTTGGTCCAGGCATTCAGAGGTTCGAATCCTTTTACCCCAGCCAACATCTTTCAATAAATAGCTTTTTATATGACGCGGGGTAGAGCAGTCCGGTAGCTCGTTGGGCTCATAACCCAGAGGTCGGGGGTTCAAATCCCTCTCCCGCAACCAAATAGAAAACATAAAATCCAAACTCCAATCTTTCTTTAATTGCTTTGATTCTAATCCCTCTTCTTATGAACCTATAAGAAATCCTAGCTTAGAATCTAAAGATTATAAAGCTTTAATAGAGCTTCTTTTACAAAAAGATTCCACAGCCAAAGATATAAATTCTATTAGAAGAAGAGAGATTCCTTTTATCTTAAGATTTAAGGGTAAAGAAAGTTTGATTTCATGGGAGAAAGACAAAGGAGTTAGAGTATGAAAAAAGCAGACAAAGATTTTATAAAAAGATTTGACCTATGGTTGTTGCAAGGGCTACCAAAAATAAATAATGATACAGAATCTAAAAATGCGATAAATCACAAAAGACTTAAGATATATAAATATATGTTCAATCTTGGTAAAATCTTTGCTCTACTAAGCTTTTGTTGCGGGATATTAGTGTTGCTAGTGAGCTTTGATGAAAGGCTTAAAAATAAAGATTTTTTGATTGATTTTTTGCCTTGTGTAAATATGCTGGGCATATTGTTTTTTGCTTGTTGTTGTGTAGTATATATTTTTATTTTTTTAAATTTTATTTCTTTTAGAATCACAAAACAAATACCCTTAAACAATGTTACACCTTATAGCAAAGTTTCAAGACTTACTAAATTCTTTATGCAATTTTTTTCGATGATTGCTGTTGTTGTGCTTTGTCTGTTGGGCATATATGTGCATATTGGATTTTTTTCACCACTCATTTTACTTTGTCTTACTCCACAGATAAAATGTATATACATTGATGAAAAGGGTGCATTATACGCCGGATTTGTCATATTTTTTAGAATCCCTATTGGATTATATCCTATCAAAAATGATGAAAGTTTATATTATTGCGAATATTACCACTCTCAATCAACCATTCCATATAGGTGTCAGCAACTAACTCGCTGTATCATTGATGATGGATATATTATTAAGCTTTCTATTCTTGGTTTTGCAACACATATAGATTCTGCACGACTTATTAAAATCCTTGCAAATAGAGTAATTTTACAGGAAAATACAAAACAAGCACAGGATAATAAAATCAATATAAGGGATTATCATGGGTGATGAAATAAAAACAATAACACTTCCGCCATCTTGTATTACAAGCAATAATGAGCCTTGCCCCATTCAGATTGAAGTAGATAACTTAGAGAGTGGTGATAAAGAATTAATCAAATCCAACTTGTTTTTTATGCTAAGCTCAATGGATAGCATAATTACAGAAAGTATCAAATATATTGAAAAGGGGTTGCCTTTTTATGTAAGGATAATGCTTAAGGGCAAAGTGCTTCTAAAACTAAAATTACTTGTAATATCTTTTCTTTAATATAACAAATAAACATAGATTCTATACTTTAATCATCTACAAAAGCAATTCAAAGCGCAATTATCAGATTCGATTAGGATTCTTTAGTATTTTTTGTTTTAATTTGGTATTAGTGTTAAGGAGGCGCACAAAAAGTGCGCCTAGAATCAAAGTTCTGGTTTGGGTGTTTTTTCTGTCGCAATTGGAAGTTGTGGATAGGTGATTGTAGGTTTATCCCCTGTAAGTGCCTTAAGGAAAGTTTCTATACTCTTTGCCTCTTCATCATTAATACTAATTCCTAATTGGGTGCTTCCCATTTCTTTAATCGCATCAGTCAATGACCAAATCCCTCCATTGTGAAAATAAGGGGCAGTTTCAGCGATATTGCGTAAAGTAGGTGTTTTAACCATACCATTAGAATCGCCTTTAAAATTTCCAAGTGTTGCAAATTTGTATTTGCCTGCCACTTCAAAAGCCTGCATCGAACCACCTAGATTTACACCATTATGACAGGCAGCACAGCCTTTGTCAATAAACATCTTTAATCCCGCTTGTTCATTTTTACTCAATGCTTTTGAATCCCCTGCAAGGAATTTATCAAAACGCGAAGGTGTAAGAAGTGTGCGTTCAAAAGTCGCAATTGCATCAGCAATATTGTCAAATGTTACACCACTTTTACCATAAATTTTCGTAAATGCCGCTTGATATTCGGGCAAAGAGCTGATTTTTTCAACTGCTAATTTTGCGGGAGTTGCCATTTCAGGTTTTGCTTCAATAGGTCCTTTAGCTTGATCAGCGAGTGTTTGAGCACGTCCGTCCCAAAATTGTGTCGAGTTCAAGACTGAATTATACACTGTGGGTGAATTAAGATGATGCGGATTGGCTGTCCAGCGATGCCCTATTGCGGCAGAGATTCCATCTGCTCCTCCCATTCCAAGGTTATGACAGGTGTTGCATGAGATTAGCCCACTTTTTGAAAGACGAGGCTCAAAATAAAGCTTTTTGCCAAGCTCTGCCTTTTCTTTGCTAAATTTGCTAAAAGCAATGCCATTTTTCTTTAAGATTACTTCCACACCATTTTGATCTTTAGGTAATGGCTGTAATCCTGCCTGTTTCGCTTCTGTTAGTAAATCAGCGGCACTTAAAGATAATGCCGATGAAAACACAATTGATGAAAATAGTGCAAATCGTTTCATCATTTCCTCCTTAAATGTTTATTTGAGCACCAATAATTCTAGCATTAGGAATATTAAAATAATATAATTATTATTTAATAAAATTTATTTATAAATAATATTAATTTATTTTTTACGGCACAAAGCATAAATTGGGTGATAAGTGAGTGTATTAGAAAATTGCATTTCTATCTTTTTTAACATTGCTTTTGAAAGATACACATCACCAAGCGCATTTACCCCACTATATTTTAAATGCCTAAATGCTTCTAATGCGCTATCAAAGGATAATTTAATATTCTCTTCGTCCAAATAAATCACCTCAAAATATTGCTGCAATATGATGTCAATGTCCTCTAGATTCAGATAGGTTAGTCCTACTCCTGTTGTTGCTTTTACTTCATAGAGATTCTTTTCTCCAAAAGTTGAGATAAGCAAAATCCCCCCACTCTCCAAAGCCTGCGCACAATCACAAACACATTTTGCAAAATCAAGCCATTGGACACACGCATTTGAAGTGATTAAAGAAAATCGCCCCAAATCCTGCTTATCAAATTCACACATATCAAAGATTCTGTATCCTATACGCGCATCTTCAAGACACAATCCATAATCATTAATATCATTATAAATATAGCTTTCAAAATGTAAAGATTGCGTAAGCATTTTTGTATATGCTCCAAGCCCTCCGCCAAATTCAAAAATCCTTTGATACTCTCTTCGAGGCTGCGACAAAAGAATCTCAACAAGCCTACAAGCCATTTGTTTTTGCACATTAGAGTGCTTTTCGTAGCTTGATTGCGCTCTTAAAAATGCGTCTGCTACATTGCGCATAAACTTTCCCAATTTGCAAAATCAAAAAATATAAAATGAGGCAAATCCCGATAAACTATCTCGCTTTTACCCTTAAAAAACGATTCGCAAGACACACAAGGAAAGATCAAATCATGCGTTGAAAGCAATGCCTTATGCCATATAAAATACTCATTTTGTATGAGTAGATTCTGTGCAAAAAGATTTTCTAGCTCCTCTTTCAGCTCTTCTTCACACAAAAAAACAAAATCCTTTGCCAAAGGAAGATATTGTGCAAAAAGTTGTTGCTTAAAATCTTGCAGGTTGAATTTTTTTATCGTGCGTTTGAAAAGGCTTGGATTGATGCCAAACTCCTTGTGAATTGGGAGATTAGTGCCATTAATAGCAATTTTTTGCACGATTTTAGAATCTAAAGTCTCCAAATCTTTGCACACAGAAGCTACAAAAACGCCCATTGAAAAGCCCACAAGAATAATGCGTGAGTAAGATTGTGTATCCAAATCCAAAATAATATTTGGCTCAAAAATCCGATAATCATACACCAAAGCCACATCAACGCAAGTAGCCTTCAAATGTTGAAAATGCGTAGGGTGCGAGCCAAAACCAGAAAAAAACAATACCAAAGTATCATTACCAGCCTGATGCAAAAATGATATTTTCATAAAATTTCAATCAACCTTTCTAGGATCTCTTCATTCAGATTTGCATTAAGCGATAAACGAAGTCTTGCAGTATTTTTAGATACCGTGGGGGCTTTGATAGCGGGGCAAAAAAATCCCTCATCTTCAAGTAAATGCGCTTGATTGATTGCCTTTTCATTTTCCCCATAAATCACAGAGATGATATAGGCTTCGCCCAAAACCTTAAGCCCTTTTTTGAGGAGTTTCTCTTTAAGGAATGTGCTTAACTCCCTAAGCCTTTGCCGCCTGTAAGCAAAAGATTCTAAATGTTCAAATACAAAAAGGCTAAAGGCGATATTGAGCGGTGGGAGAGCGGTTGAATAAATCAACGAGCGCGCTTTATTGACAAAAAATTGTTTAAAATCCTCATTGCAAAGCATACAAGCTCCCACAGAAGCCATTGCCTTACCAAAAGTAAAGACTAGAAAATCAATCTCTTTTTCAAGCCCTAATTCCCTTGCAAGCCCTAGCCCCTCTTGACCAATGCTCCCTACACTATGAGCCTCATCAAGATAGAGCAAAACATTAGAGTATTTTTTCTTGAGTGAGACGAGATTCTCTAAAGGTGCAAAATCCCCATCCATACTAAAAAGTGCTTCACTTAAAATAATTATCACATCGTATTTTGTGTGATATTTTTGCAATAAGGATTCTAAATCGTCCATATCATTATGAGCAAAACGTGCAAATTTTGCACCGCTTAATCGCAATCCATCGACCATACTCGCATGAATCTGTTTATCAGCGATAAAAAATACATTGCCAAGATTCTTTAAGCTCGCGATGCAAGCGGTATTCAGATGATAACCGCTATTAAAAATCAGCGCACTTTTAGCCGACAAATGATGATGTAAAAATAATTCAAGATTCTCATAAATATCAAAATTTCCACTCAAACTTCTTGAACTTGAGCTTGAAAGATAGCAAAATTCTTGCGGGAGATTGGACAAAAAAGAATGCGTAAAATCTTTATCCATTGCCAAAGCCAAGTAATCATTCCCTGCGAGATTGATGAGTTTTTTATCATTTTTAAACACAAAAATATCTTGATGTTTAAGCGGTGTCAATGTGCGCAAATTATGCTCATTTTTTAAAGAATCTAAAATACTTTTTACCATTTCTCCTCACTTTTTACCTAATCAAACTCATTTTAAATAATTCTAATCTGCGCATTATAACGCATTTTAAACGATTTATTTTGCTTAAGTCGCCCAAAAATAGCCTTAAATTCACAATAAAAATCATTGCGTTTTCTAAGCAAGATTTGAGTAAGATTCTTTAATTTCCTTACTTTAACAAAACAGGACAATATGCAAGAAATCAGTAAGAGTTATTTTGAACGCGTGGCAAGTATTATGCCTCGCCGTTATGGCATCAACGCAGGCAAAGTCTTCCTCTATGGTGCGCCAAAAACAGGCAAAACCTCTCTCGCACTCCTCTATGGTGCGCAATTCAAGAAAAGTTTTTATATTGATTGCGCGGACAAACGCATGAAAATCGATATAATCAATGCGTTTTTACTCAAAAACTATCTCGAAAAAAACCTCGAGATGCTTATCATTGATCATTACACACCTTCAATCAGTTTGCCCAATCTCCAGCATATTATCTTAATCGCTCCAAATGCTAAAGATATGCCGCCAGACTTTCAACCCAAAGCCATTCAAGCCTTAAGTTTTGAAGAATATGTAAGTTTTGACCACAAAAATATCGCTATCAACACGCTTTTTAATCTTTTCTTAAAAGAAGGGAATCTACCCGAAATCTATCATCTTGAGCCAAGCTATAAAATCCCTCGCAAACACGAGATTCTGAAACTTGCACTAGAAAATGATTATGAAATTTTTTGCTCTCTTTTACCTATGCAAGCACAAAAACTCACACCTCATCATATCTATGCTTTACTCAAAAAATCACACAAAATCTCAAAAGACCGCCTTTATCCACTTTTAGAAAAACTGCAAAAAACACAAATCATTTTCTTTGTGCCTCATTTGCAACATCAAGCAAAAAAGCTGTATTTTTATGATTTTACCTTGCCCTTGTGTGTGAGTGAAGAGAAGAATTTTAATGCAATCCTTGAAAATATGCTATTTTTAGAGCTACAAAAACAAACCGAGCAGACTTACAGAATCACTGATTCTCTAACACCATATTTCACGCATAAAATATCTTTACAAGCCCCTTTAGATTCTTTAGAATCTCGTGTATTGATAGATTCACAAATCTTTTATGGTGATTACAATGAATTCATCACGCCTTTGGGTGTGTTTATCTTTATCCCTTTTGCCGATAAAGAAATCATCACGCAAAAAATTTTAAAAATGCCCTATGAACGCATTTTTATCATCACTTTTAGCTTTGAATCACATGGTATTGCGAAGCATAATAACCGACAAATTCAATGGATAGCAACGACTTTTATCAATTTCGCACTTGGTGATGTGGAATGGGGATACGACCAATCACCCTTATAAATGTCAGATTCTATAAATTGATAGAATCTCCAAAAGTTTGATAAAATAAACATAAAGATTAACATCAGCAGGGCAAAATTTAGAATCTTACAAAGGAGGAAAAATGCAAATATACACTTGCGGTATCGGCACAGATGTAGGAAAAACGCATTTTAGCGCATTATTTTGCCATTTATTTGGGTATCATTATTTCAAACTCATACAAGCTGGGACTCCCAAAGATAGCGACTTCGCAGAAAAACTTATCCCTAAAGAGCGCATTTTGGGTGAGGGATTCTTACTCCAAACGCCTGCTTCTCCTCATATCGGCAAACGACTTGAAAACGCATCTTATCGGGCATTTGATTTAGCAATCCCTCAAACGACAAATCTTATCATAGAACTCGCAGGGGGATTATTCACGCCCCTTGATGAACAATACACAATGATAGATTTCATGACACATTGGAAAAAACCTGCAATCCTTGTAGCGAAAAATTACTTAGGGGCTATCAATCACACACTTTTAAGCATTCAAGCCCTGCAATCACGCGAGATTCCATTATTGGCATTAGTGTGTATGGGCAAAGAAGAGAGAGATTTTAATGATTTTATTTGCGATTATACAGGGATTATGCCTTTGAATCTTGATTTTTATGACGCACAAAAAATACGAGACGATCAAATTTTTATTCAAAAAATGTCAAAAATTTTAGAATCTTAAGATTATAGATTCTGATTGGGAATCTATAATCTTGGTTTATAATTTTAGAGCTTTTACGCTTTATCTTTAGCGAAATAATATGCCCCAAACCAAAAGTTTCTGCAAGTTGTGTAGCTTTTATCTAAATGGGCGTATTTTTCTCGCACGATAGAATCATCAAAATAAAGCTCCCTTGCATTTGAAAGTTGAAGAGTAAAATTAATGTCTTTGCGTGTTTTGATGATATGGCTACCTTCTTCATAGATAAAGCCAAAGTGGATATAGTTTTTCTTTGTATCTTCATAAAAATTTTTTAAAAATTGTAAGCATAAATAATGTGGTATCTCATCTCTATTATTGCCTAAAAGCACTTTAGGAGGATTACTAGAAGAAATTTCAGAATCTAGCGTAATGGGTATGTCTTGACTGGTAGGAATTCCTTTATCTCTTGGAGGGGTATAGAAAATATTTTTACCTCCGATACTCTTTAAACACTCTTGACAATGTTTGGTATCATCAAAATCCCTTACACTGCGAATCCAAAAGTAATCATACCCAAGAAAAGTAGGTTGAGATTCAGTCTCAATCATTAAAATTATCTCTTTTTTCATTTTTGCTCCTTTTTGATTTGATGATGTAGCTATCGACTTTATATCGATAGCTAACATTATGCAATTTTTAAAGTGCAAACAAATCGCTAAAAAGATTGAAAGGTGTAGATTCAAGTCGCTTTTGATCGTTACAAAGCTCTTTAATCTTTGCACATTTTTTGGGGCTAAGCTTGCGCGCAATATTGCGTTCAAATTTTGCAAGAAGCACAGGAATCCCCTCACCTCTTCGGCGCTTATGCCCAATCGGATAATCAACCTCAACCTTTTCACTCTTGCTGCCATCTTTATAAAAAATCTGCACAGCATTAGCAATCGAACGTTTGTCTGCTTCGAGATACTCTCTTGTGTAACGATCATCTGTTTCTACGACCATTTTGTCGCGCAACGCGTCAATGCGTGGGTCGTTTGCCACACTATCTTCATAATCATCAGCGGTGAGCCGCCCAAAGACGAGTGGAACAGCGACCATATATTGGATACAATGATCTCTATCAGCTGGATTCGCAAGCGGTCCGACTTTATTAATGATGCGGTGTCCTGATTCTTGTGTGGTAATCACGATTTTTTCAACAGAATCTAGTCTTGTTTTTGACTTCGTCATGCAGCTTGAGCGCGCATTCCACAGCGGTTTGTGCGTGGAACTCGGCAGGGAAGCTGATTTTGAACAACACATTTTCCATCACATAGCTGCCAAATTTTTGGGGCAAAGCGAGCTTTTTCCCTTTCATTTTGACATCTTCAAAGCCCCAAAACTTCGCGCTAAGCGCGCTTGGATAGCCCATTTCGCCTGTGAGCGCTTTAAGGGCAAGATTCACCCCGCGCGAGCTTGCATCGCCCGCTGCCCAGCTTTTGCGGCTGCCGGTGTTTGGCGCGTGGCGGTAGCAGCGCAAAGCACCACCATCGACAAACGCGTGGCTTACAGCATTGCGCACTTCTTCAAAGCTTCCGCCAAGCATTGCGCACGCAACAGCGGTTGAGGCGATTCTCACGAGCAACACATGGTCTAGTCCGACTTTATTAAAACTATTTTCTAATGCCAAGATTCCTTGAATCTCATGCGCCTTAATCATTGCAGTAAGCACATCTTTAACACTCAAAGGTGCTTTACCTGAAGCAATATTTTTACGACTTAAATAATCCGCTACTGCCCAAATCGCACCAAGATTATCACTTGGGTGTCCCCATTCAGCAGCAAGCCATGTGTCATTAAAATCAAGCCATCTTACCATTGCGCCGACATTAAACGCTGCACGTTCGGGTTCGAGCTGATAGCTTGTGCCGGGGATTTTTGCGCCAAGTGGGCGAAATTCTGCACCCTCGACAACAGGTCCCAATAATTTGGTGCAAGCAGGAAACTCTAAAGCGAGCAATCCACAACCGATTGTATCCATTAAACAATATCTTGCAGTTTCGTAAGCAAGACTAGAATCAATTTTAAAATTCACCGCATAATCAGCAATTTTTGTCAAAATATCATCAAAATCCGGTCTCTTTGTATCTAAAATACCCATATCAGCACTCATAAAAACTCCTTTTAGTCAATTCTTTAATTAATGGAGATTCTCAAAAATCATAGAGAATCTCTACCTTTATTTCTTTAAAAAATTAGCGTTCATTCATTGGCACAAACGCACGATTATCTGGTCCAGTATATTCCGAGCTTGGGCGGATAAGCTTATTATCTGCTCGTTGTTCAAAAATATGCGCAAGCCAACCGCTTGTCCTGCTCATAATGAAAATGGGTGTGAAATATGAAGTAGGAATCCCCATAAAATGGTAAGCTGAAGCACTATAAAAATCAAGATTTGGGAAAAGTTTTTTCTCATTCCACATTACTTCTTCGATAACCTCACTGATAGGATACAATCCTTTAGAATCCCCTACATCTTCGGAGAGTTTTTTACTCCATTCTTTAATCACGACATTACGAGGGTCAGCTTTGACATATACACGATGTCCAAAGCCCATAATTTTTGTTTTACTAGCCAATTTTTGTTTGATGCCTTCTAAAGCTTCTGCAGGATTCTTAAATTCACTCAAAAGGTCCATTGCTGCTTCATTTGCACCGCCATGCAATGGTCCGCGCAATGCGCCAATTGCTCCTGTGATAGCTGAATACACATCTGACATTGTCGCTGTAATCACGCGCGAAGTGAAAGTTGAAGCATTAAATTCATGTTCAGCATACAAAATCAAACTCACATGCATCGCATCAATCCATAATTTTTTAGGCTCTTTGTTGTGCAATTTTTCTAAAAAATACCCTGCGATTGTGTCTTGTTTGCTATTGGTATCCATTTCTGTTTTGCTTTGATGCCAATGATGCCAAAATAGTAAGATGGAAGGAAAAATGCCTAATAATCGCACACCGATACGATGTTGATCGGGAAATTCACCCTTAAGCGCATCGATTCTCTCTTGATCCAAACACCCTAAAACCGAACAACCTGTGCGCATAATATCCATAGGGTGCGCATCTTTAGGTAAAAGTTTGAGAGCTTCTTTAAGATCCTTAGGCAAAGCTCTTGCCTTAATCAACTCTTGTTTAAAACTTTCAAGTTCTTGTTTTTTGGGCAACTCTCCTTTTAAAAGAAGATACGCTACTTCCTCAAACTCACATTCCCTTGCAAGATCATAAATATCATATCCTCGATAGTTTAACCCATGTCCTGTGCCAACGGTGCAGATTCCTGATTTTCCAGCAATCACTCCTGCCAAACCACCTACTTTATTTTTCGCTGCTTCACCCATAATTCATCTCCTTAAAATGTGAATTTATTTTTTAAATAACTCATCAAGCTTTTGTTCAAAAGCATGATAATTAAGCATCTCATAGAGTTCTGCTCGTGTCTGCATTTTGTCAATGCTATTTTTCTGTGAGCCATTTTGGATAATATCTTCAAACACCTCTAAAGCCGCTTTATTCATTGCTCGGGCAGCAGAAAGAGGATAAAGCACCATTGAGATACCAACTTCTTTTAACTCTGAAGTAGTAAAATAAGGTGTTTTCCCAAATTCTGTGATATTTGCCAATACCGGCACTTTGATCACATCAGTGAATTGCTTATACTCCTCAAGCGTATGAATAGCTTCAGCAAAAATCATATCCGCGCCTACTTCTACATAGCTCAATGCTCGATCAATCGCAGCTTGTTGCCCTTCACTTGCATGGGCATCAGTGCGTGCCATTACGACAAATTCACTATCTATTTTGGCATCAACTGCTGCCTTGATACGATCACACATTTCTTCTTTGCTTACAAGCTCTTTATTAGGACGATGTCCGCAACGTTTTTGAGCGACTTGATCTTCAATATGACAACCTGCCGCACCAGAACGCGTCAAATCCTTGATTGTTCTAGCAATATTAAACGCTCCTCCCCAACCCGTATCTGCATCGACCAAAAGAGGCAAATCACTTGCTGCTGTGATTCTTCTCACATCAATACAAACATCTTCAAGCGAAGTAATGCCCAAATCCGGCACACCTATACTCATCGCTGCAAGTGCACCACCGCTAAGATAGAGGGCTTTCGCTCCACTTTTTTGAGCCTGGATTGCACTATAAGCGTTGATTACACCTATAATTTGCAAAGGAGTGCTACTTTTTAGTGCTTCCCTAAACTTTTTACCGGCACTTTGAATGCTCATCTTTTCTCCTTCGTTTTGTCTTTTAGTATGGCTTTCAGAATCTTTATTCTTTAACATACATTTTTATTATATAAGGAAAAAAACAAATCAAAAGATTAAATATTTTTATACCTTTTAAACATTGATACTTTTTGATTATTTTGTCATTGTAGCAGGAAGCAAAATCCTAGCAATAGCGGATTATCAAAAGTGTTACTTTTAGGAATCTTTAGATAAATCACGCTCCAGCTTCATTTCTCTGTATTTTCATTCAAAAATATTATGCCTATTAGTTTATAAAATTGCCCTGTATAGGCATACAACAGATTCTATAAATCCTAAATCTAACCTTTAGTCTTATGGGTTTTACTATTTTTGGCTTAGAAATAAACCTTTCATCACCAAAAAACCTCCAATCACAATAAAAATATTAAGCGATTCACCCAAGCTCAAAACTGCCACAATCACGCCGATTACAGGCACAGAGTAAATATACGCACTTGCCTTGATTAAACCTAAATATTTCAAAGCTCCATTCCATGAGACATAGCAAAGTGCTGATGCCAAAAACCCCAAGAATGCAAACATAAGAAGATTGTTAGGATTCTGTAACCCTCCCCAGACCCTACTCAAATCGCCATCTCCCATATAAAAATGCAACAACAAAAGAGGCAAAGTAAAAGCCAATCCATAGAAAAAAACTTTACGCGTAATACTTAGTGCGTTTTGAGATTCACAAGCGATAAAAATCTTGCCCATTAAAATCGTATAGACCGACCAGACAAGTCCTGCACAGATGCACAGCATATCGCCAAAGGCATTAAGATGAAATGAGAATTCACCATGAAATACAACAAACCCCACCCCCACAAATGCCAAAATCGCACCAATAAAAAAATACTTGCCGATTTTCTTTTTCAAAAAAAATGCACTCAAAAGAGCTGTGAATAAAGGACTGATTGCTACGAGCAAAGAAGCATTTGATGCGCTTGTGTAATTGAGCGCAATATTTTCAAGCAAAAAATACAAACAAGCCCCGCTTAACCCTGCTCCTGCAAACAACATCTCCAGCCCCCAACCTCCCCATTTTATACCTCTAAAATGCAAAGCAAATAAGAACCAATACGCGATAAAAAAACGAATAAATAGAATCTCAATTGCATCAAAATCTTCTAACAATACCTTTGTCGCGCTAAAAGTGCTACCCCATACTAGCACTGAAAAAAGGGCTAATAAGTGTCCTAAAAACAGAGAATTACGCATTTTCTTCTTTCAAAAATTTTTATTTATTGCTTTGCCTTGCTAGATTCTCAAATCCATGCTTACGAATCTGCCTCTTCAAGCGTTGTTTGTTCCGCATTGTATCAAAAAAAAAAAAAAACGATTTTGAAATAATATCCTTTAATAAATCTTATAGTATGTTATAATAGCCCTCCAAACAATAAAACAAGAAGCTAAGGTTAAAGTGATGATAAAGATTTTTCAAGACATTGCAAACGCATTTAATAAAAAAGATAAGAATCTCTCTAGCGATTCTCAAACCCTGTATGATGAAATCAACAAAAAAATGGTTTTTTATCATCTCTACACGCAATTTGCGCAAAATAACCCGCCACAGAAACTACAAAACACTCATAAATTTTTACTCTTTAACTACTCCTCACATCACCGTTTCAAACATTATAATTTAGGGGATTATATCCAAACCATTGCCGTAAAAAACGCCCTTGATACAATTTTTTCAAACAACAAGTATGAATTCTTTGATAGAGACAGACTTAATTTTTATAACGGGGGGGGGGGAGGCACAAGCCATTATGCAAGGTTGGTTTGCTCATGGCTATGATTTTATCCCCAATAATAGCATTTTGCCCATTTTTGTTGGCACACATTTAGCCCACGATGCGCAAAATTTTATCACAGATTTTCTTTCGTATTTTCCAACATATTTTAATGATAAAGAAATCGGTTGCAGGGATGATTTTACCCTAAGATTCTGTCAATCTCATAAGATTAAAAGTTATCTTTCACGATGTCTCACACTCACTCTTCCTCAAAGAGCGCAAGATAAAACATATCACAAAATCTTTTTTGTTGATGTCAAGAAAAAATTTATGCGCTATATGCCCAAAAATTTACAACAAGGCGAACATTTAAAGCAAAAATGGCTACCTTTTGAGCATTCTGATAAAGCATTACACAAAGCTCAATCCCAGCTTGATTTGTATAAAAATGAAGCAAAACTTGTCATCACTACCGCTTTGCATTGTGCTGCACCTTGCATAGCAATGGGAATCCCTGTCGTTTTGTTAAGTAATCGTATCGCCGAACAAAAAACAAGATTCTCTGCTCTTGAGGGGATTTTACCTATTTGGACGATTCAAGATTTACAATCAAAAAAGATTGACTTTACTCCAAAAGCTCTTGATATACAACCGCTTAAAATGATGCTGCTAGAGAATCTCGCACTAAGCATACAAAAAGCACGAGGGGAAAGAGTTGATGAGTCTTATCTTACAAAACTAAGAGAAAAAATCAGCACTTTTAAAGTAAGCGAAACATAAAGATTCTATAATCAAAGCCTTTGGCAGATTTCTTCAAGAGTCTGCACAATATAAGCGACTTGTTTTTCCTTGATAATATAGGGAGGCATTAAATAGATTGTATTACCCAGCGGTCTTAATAATAAACCTTTTTGTAATGCCTCTTGATAGACAAACATTCCAGCACGTTTGTGTTTGCTTTGCACAATATCAAAGGCAAAAATCATACCTTGATGTCGAAAATTCCCTAACTTTTTATTTTTCTCCAGATTCTGCCATAAAGCAAAAATCTTCTCTGATTTACTCTTATTTTTCTTGATAATATCTTCTTTTTCAAAAATATCCAAAACTGCGTTTGCTGCAGCCAAAACCAAAGCATTACCAGTATAGCTGTGCGAATGCAAAAAGGCTTTGTGAGATTCATAAGGTGCATAAAAAGCCTTATAAATGTCATTATGAGTAACCACAACAGAAAGCGGTAAGAATCCTCCGGTAATACCCTTAGAGAGGCATAAAAAATCCGGCACAACTTCACATTGTTCAAGTGCAAACATACTGCCGCTACGTCCGAAACCTACCGCAATTTCATCAAAGATAATATGAATACCAAATTGTCTGCATAGCTCACAAGCTGCCTTGATAAAATCTTTACTATACATGTGCATATTTCCAGCACACTGCACTAAAGGCTCAAGAATAAACGCGCAAATATTTTTACCCTTTTTTTCCAAAAGAGACTTCAAAGAAGCTAATTCTTTAGAAAAATCAGAATCTTTTGGCACAGGCGTAGTGAGAGATTGAATCAATATGTCTTTATACTCTTTCTTGTAAAGCTCTACATCACCTACACTCAAAGCACCCAAAGTCTCTCCATGATAAGAATTGCTCAAAGAAAGAAAATAAGGTCTTTTTTCACCCAAAAGCTGATGGTGAGCAAAACTCATCTTAAGTGCCACTTCTACCGCGCTTGAGCCATTATCAGCATAAAAACATTTAGTGAGTTTTTTAGGTAAAAGCGCACAAAGTCGTGCAGAATACGAAATAATTGGCTTGTGAGAAAAACCTGCGAGTAAAGTATGTTCTAAAGAATCAAGTTGCTTTTTTATTGCCTTTGCGATATAGGGGTTACAATGTCCAAAAAGATTCACCCACCATGAGCTAATGCAATCTATATAAGATTTACCATTAAAATCATACAAATATACTCCCTTGGCTTTTTTAATCGGAATAAGCGGGATTTTTTCATGCTCTTTCATCTGTGTGCAAGGATGCCATATATGCTCTAAATCAAGTTTGACAAGACTTTGAGCATTATTTTTCTGCTCTTTCTTTGGAGACTTTAGTTTTTTAATATTTTTTTGAATTAATGGAGCTTTTTGTGAATCTTTAGTTTCTTTACTGATGCCATTTTGTAGCTTAGAAACAGAATCTTTTGGGGTATTTTGCGTATTTTTTTGAGGTTTTTTAACCTTTTTAGATTCTTGAAAATTTGGTAAAGAATCTTGAATAATTTGATGCTTTTTTTGAGAAATCTGCATCTTTGGCTTTGCTTTTTTAGATTCACCAATCTCTGATTGAGATTCTCGAGGTTTTTGAGAATCTCGCAAATTTACTTTAGGAGCAGAAGCCTTTTTTACTCTTGTTTCTTCCTTGCTAGAATTTGAATTCCTGCTCACTTTGCGTGATTGATTGTTTTCTTGATTTGGCATTACTTAGCCTTTTTTGATATATCGCAACTATTTTGATCTTCCCAAATCCTAGCAAGCGCATCTACTTTTTCAAAGAATACATTACTTGCCTGCTCCATAGATCTGAATTTATCTACAACAACACTGCTTTCTTTTTGTTCATGTGCTTCCCTAATACCTTCCTTACCGAAAGTTAAAATATCATGATGAGCCTTGATAATTTCATCTAAAATAGGCATTCCGTCATAGTTAGGTCTTCCTCGATGCTCCAGCCATTCATTAAACATCGTTTCTGTCATTTGTGCAATATTCTCATCAATCGTATCTTTTGAAATAGCCTCATAAGCATCACTTTTGAAAGCAATATGGTCAATCATCAGAGAATTACCATTTAAAGACGAACCGATAATCTTGACATTTGTGCTGATAGCATTAGACGAATGTTGGAGGTCTTCAAACATTCTTGAAAAATCTCTTACTACTTCGTTAAACTCATTGATTTGTTGAGAAATATGTGAAGAATTATCAAAAATTTCTGTCGCACTTTGTTGAAAAACATTGATTTGTGTCTGAATCTCTTTAGTGGCTTGTTGTGTTTTTTCAGCAAGTTTCCGCACCTCATCAGCAACGACTGCAAATCCCCTGCCATGCTCTCCAGCTCTTGCTGCTTCAATCGCGGCATTAAGCGCAAGAAGATTTGTCTGGTCTGCAATATCATCAATCACGCTGACAATCGAGCGCACTTCTTCTCCTTGTTTGCTTAGATTCTCGGTAGCGGTATTATTAGAATGGACAAGCTCGGAAATTTGCTCGATTTGCTCCATTGCCCCATTGGCTTTTTGATAATTTTGCACAGAGCTGACAGCTGCTTTCTGTAGCTCGGTAGAAATATCGGAAAGTCTTTTGATATTTATGTGAAAAACATTTTGCATAAATTTTTGTTGTGAAAGATTGCCATTAATCTCGCTTAATCTTAATGTCAGCTCTTTAGCTTTATTAAGTGCCATTGATTGGCAAATTGCTTCCATACTTTCACCCACACGTTTTCCCACAACAGCAAGATTAGCCAATAAACCTTCCGTCAAGAAAGGACGATATAAGCCCACTTTATCCTGATTAGAATACGAAATCACCGTTTCACTCTCACGGATAAATGTCTCTAGCTGATTAAGAAGCTCATTGATTCCTCGTGCAATTTTATCCAAATCACTATTTTTAAGATGAGTGATTCGAAGCTCAAAATTCCCTTCAGAAACCTCATTTAAAAGATGAATGATCTTTTGTCTAAGCTCTGCCTCTTTATTTGCCTTAACACGCGTTACAATAAGCAAAGCAAGCAAACACACGCACACAATACCTAAAATGATAGAAATTAACATCAAAACTAACTCCTTACTTGCAAATCCAAAACAAAACTATTGTAATCTTTCGTAGCAAAAAATTTTTTAAAATATTCTAGCCCTGAATCAAGCCCAGACTTTTCAACCTCACGAAGCTTGGCATACAAATCTTCTAAGATGGGTATTGCCTTTGGATTAGGAGCTCTACGCACAGAGTAATACCCAATAATGTTACTTTTAATATCCAAAGAAGGCGTAATATTAGCAAATACCCAATAATACTTGCCGTCTTTGGAGAGATTCTTAACATAGGCATTAACTTCTCTCTTTTGAGTAATTTCACTCCATAAAAACTTAAAAATTGTTCGTGGCATATCAGTATGGCGCACGATAGAATGAGGTTTTCCTAAAAGCTCACTTTCTTTGAAACCTGAAATATCGATAAAAGCCTCATTACAATAAGTGATTTTACCTTGAGGATTAGTTTTAGAGACTAAAAAACCTTTCACTTGTTTTTCATCGGGATTCATTGAAACTGACTCCTTAATTTCATTTAGATTCTGAAAGATTTTAACTTAAGTAATCTTAAAGACAATAATAAAATAGCAATTTTTTTAATATTCACTAATTTTAATATTAAATGTAAAGAATTGCCACAATTAAAAGCCAAAAAATGGATAATTTTGCTTGTATTTAGAATTTTTACTAATCATTAACTGCTAATTGCAATCAAGCTAAATATTGCTGAAAAATTATTTACAATTTATGGTATAGTTTCGCGAATAATCTGAACGAAAGGACTATTTGACAAATCAAAATGAAGAAAATTCTTTTTGTTTTAGGCACAAGACCCGAAGCGATTAAACTTGCTCCTTTGTTTTTGTATTTCAAATCTCAAAAAGATTTTGCAGTGTATTTATGCAATACCGAACAACAAAAACATTTAAGTCGTCAAACACTCCAATTTTTTGATATTAAAGCGGATTTTTCTCTCAATATTATGAGGGAAAATCAAAGTTTGCCAAGCCTTAATGCAAGATTACTCACCAAGCTAGATAATCTTTTAGAAAAAATCAAAATTGACGCAGTAATCATTCAAGGAGACACAATGAGTGCTTATTGCGGAGCTTTGAGTGCATTTTATAAAAAGATTCCTATTTTTCATATTGAGGCAGGCTTGAGGTCGGGTAATATCTATGAACCTTTTCCTGAAGAGGCGATGCGACTAATGATTAGTAAAATTGCCTCTGTGCATTTTTGTCCCACACAACAAGATGCACAAAATTTATTTGCAGAGCATATTGATCATTCAAAAGTCTTCGTAACACAAAACACGGTCATTGACGCTTTTTCTTATTTAGATTCAAAAGAATTAGCAAAATCAATGCTTCGTCTCAAAAAAATGGGCGTGAATCTTGCTGGGGGGGGGGAGCAACAAATTTTGTTTGGTAACCTTGCACCGCAGGGAAAATCACGAGAAGATTCACGAACTATCTGCTGCCATAAAAGAGTTAGCTAGTCGCAATCCACACACATTTTTCATACTCCCTCTACACCCCAATCCCAATGTCAGAGGCGTCCTCCAAGACACTCTAAAACCATTATCAAATATTATCCTTACAGAATCTTTGAATTATATTGACCTCATTAATGTCCTAAAAGCAAGTCATTTAGTTTTGACTGATAGTGGAGGCATACAAGAAGAAGCCCCGAGTTTTAAAGTAAAAGTTTTGGTTCTAAGAAACTTCACGGAGCGCACAGCTGGGCTTGCATTAGGATTTAGCGAGCTAGTAGGAAACGATAAAAAACACATTGTCCAAAGAGGGCATTACTTTCTCAATCACCCCTATATTTTAGAATCCCAAAATCCCTATGGTGATGGCTTAGCAAGCCAAAGAATCTACAAACACATCAAAAATTTCTTTAGGAGTAATCAATGAAAAATAAAAATAGCAGTGAATCTGTAAAATCAGACATTAGCATCATTCTCAACCTTTACAAGCGTCCATACGCTCTCAAACAACAGCTTCAGGCTATTCAAGCACAGAGTTTGCAGCCCAAAGAGATATTGCTCTATCAAGATGGTGTTTTTGAAGGGATTGACATACCTAGTGAAATCAAAGATTCATTTGACAAAATAGAGATTTCAGAAATGAATCAAGGCGTATGGGCAAGATTTGATTTTGCAAGAAGAAGTGCGCAATCTGACTTAGTCTGTGTGTTTGATGATGATACGATTCCGGGCGTTGATTTTTTAGCAAATTGTTTTACAGAAATGCAAAAACAAGAGGGGCTTTATGGTGGCAATGGTGTTATTCTCACTTATCCCAAACATTTTCCAATAAATGGAAGTAGTTTCAATGTCGGTCATTACAGACCTAACGAACACACCACACAAGTTGATTATGTCGGGCATGCTTGGTTTTTTAAAAAAGAATGGCTTGATGATTTATTTATCGACACTCAAGCTTTGCAAGATTATAAGATCGCGGGAGAAGATGTCGCATTTTCATTAACGCTACAAAGAAAAGGTATCAAAACTTTCGTGCCGCCTCACCCTTTAGGACAAAAAACTCTATGGAGTTCTTTACTAGCAGACACATACGGCACAGAAGAAAATGTCGCCTTGCATCGTATCCCTCAAAATTTTCAAATAAAAAGAAATATGCTAAGAGATGCTTTGAAATTAGGATTTAAGCCGCTGATTTATCAAGACAAACGAGCTTTTTTGCTCAATTACAAATCTTATATCGGAAATAGCCGCTTAAGTGAATTGGCATTTATCAACCAAACATGGCTTAAACCTATGGAAAGAAAAATAAGAACACATATCAAAAAAGCCTTAGGGTTTAAAAAGTATGCAGATTCTTAAATCTTTTATTTTTCCACTACTTCTGAAGAAGCCTCGTTTTTGCCTTTGACGCTAAGTATTATCGGCACGCCCTCAAAGTCAAACCGTTCTCTTAAGGCATTGATAAGATAACGCTTATAACTAAAATGCAAAGACTTTGGACGATTTGCAATCACTGCAATCTGTGGTGGATTCACATCATATTGGGTCGCATAGTAAATTTTAACAATTTTGCCATGATCACTAGGAATATGATGTCTTGCTATCGCCTCTTGTATTGTTTCATTGAGCGTGCTTGTTGAGATTCTGTAATTAAGTCTTTTATACACTTCCAATATCTCGGCTTTAAGCTTATGAATATTCCGACCAGAAGTTGCGCTTATTGTAATCACAGGGGCAAATTCTAAGAATCTGAATCGATGCCTTAGCTCTTTTATCATCGCCTTGTATCCCTCATGAGCAATATCCCATTTATTTAATACGATAATCACGCCCAAAGCATGCTTAGGTATCAATGAGCTTATTTTTTCATCAAGTTCTACAAAAGGCGTAGAAGCATCAAGCACCAAAAGTGCAATATCACTTTTTTGCAATGCTTTATTTGTGCGATCAAGCGCAAATTTTTCAATACCCTCAATCTTACTTGCCCTTCGAATCCCTGCAGTATCGACAAAGCGCACCCTCTGTCCTTGAATCTCCATTTCTTCATCGACAGGATCAATAGTCGTTCCTGCTACTTCACTCACTATGCTGCGTTCGATACCTAATAAAGCATTCAAAATCGAGCTTTTACCGACATTCACACGACCGATAATACCGACACTAATGCAATTTTCAAGAGTTTGCATTTTTGGAGAATCCAGATTCTCCAAAAACTCCTCCAAGCTCTCATCATCAGATTCTGTCTCTTGTTGTATTTTATCAACGCTTTCTAATGACTGCTCTTTACCAAGCTCAAGCATTGTGAAAATATTTTCCATAAGAATACTTAGTCCTCGATTGTGATGCACAGACACAAAACACATTGTTTGCGCACCAAAGGCGTTAAAATCCCACGCTTGTTGCTTGATTTTGTCATTATCTACTTTGTTGATGACAAGCACTAAAGGCTTATGCTTTTTTTGCAATGCCCGAAAAGTCGCTATATCATCATCTTGCGGTATGCTTAAACCATCAACGACATACAACACCATATCTGCATCAAATCCTGCTTGCATCGAATGTGCAGAGACTTTGGCATACAAACCTTGTGCTTTTTCGATTCCACCGGTATCTAGCAGCATTACACTCACGCCACTAATGTCAAAGACTGATTTTTTGACATCACGCGTTGTGCCACTCACATTTGAAGTAATGGCGATATGTTGCTTCACTAGACGATTAAATAAGGAGCTTTTGCCGACATTGGGTTTGCCTAAAATTGCGATTGTTTTCATTATTGATTCACTTAAAATAAAGGTTTTTCTAACGATATGTTAGCTAAAGTTGGATTTTGGATTCATAAAGGAGCACAAAAATGAAACAAATTGTTTTTCTTTTTATTTTATTATGGGTAAGTTTTAACACACTTTGGGCAGACTTAGAGCATTCTAAAGCTATTTCAGAAGAGGTTTTAGTCTATGAAGGAGTCATTTTCAAGCTCAATAAAAACGATGCAGAGTTTAAAATGTATAATGAAGAATATGCCCTCTATCCTAAATCTAAAAAACTCAAACAATTCCTTAGCAATCAAGATTCTGACCTCAAGGTGCGTTCTCTCCGCTCCCAAAATAGCACGACACAATTTCAGAATCAAGACCAACAAATGGTTTTCTATTATTCGGGCACAAAAGGGTCAAATCTTTATAATCAAATTGCCCTTCAGCGATTTTCTCTCATCAAACAAGAAATACCGCCTCGTGATAAAAACAAAAATGAAAAAGCTCAAGAAATTTATATTGTCCAAAACTATAACGATTATATCCCCGATGCGACTTGCCAAATCATTCAAGGCAAAAAATTTATCCGTGATCGCGCTAGAAATGAACTATTGATTAATCTTGATAAAAAGATTAATGCGCGACTCTTAAGTCAAACAGAGACTGAATTATTTCTTGAATGCCAGCCTCCCGCCAATATGGATATTTTTGAATGATTTACCAAACTATAAATAAAACTACGCTAAAATAGAAAATTTATCCATTAAATTTTAGGAAGAGAAGAAATGAAACATCATAAATACAAAAGAGGCTATTTTGTGCCTCCTACCAAAAGCCTTGAGTGGAGCGAAAAAGAATACATTGAAAAAGCTCCTATATGGTGCAGTGTGGATTTACGCGATGGTAATCAAGCCCTTATCACACCCATGAGCCTTGCAGAAAAGATTGAATTTTTTAAGCTACTCGTTCAAATCGGATTCAAAGAAATTGAGGTTGGATTCCCTGCAGCAAGCCAAACAGAATATCAATTTTTACGCACTTTAGTAGAAGAGAATCTCATTCCCGATGATGTCAGTGTGCAAGTGCTCACACAAGCAAGAGAACATATCATTAAAAAAACTTTTGAGGCATTAGAAGGTTGCAAAAATGCTATTGTGCATGTTTATAACTCTACCTCTTTAGTGCAAAGAGAGCAAGTTTTTGGTAAATCTAAACAAGAAATCAAAAATATTGCCATTCAAGGAGCAAAACTTTTAAAAGACTTTGCAGAACAAACAAGGGGTAATTTTCGTTTTGAATACTCGCCCGAAAGCTTTACAGGCACAGAAATAGATTATGCTTTAGAAGTGTGTAATGCAGTGATTGATGTCTTTGCACCTACCAAAGAACAAAAGGTTATTATCAATCTCCCCGCAACGGTTGAAATGAGTTTGCCTCATATTTATGCTTCTCAAGTGGAATATATGTCCAAAAACTTAAATCAACGCGAAAATGTGCTTATCTCTTTGCACCCGCATAACGATAGAGGTTGTGGCGTAGCAGATGCTGAATTAGGGCTTCTTGCTGGAGCAGACAGGATTGAAGGCACGCTTTTTGGCAATGGCGAAAGAACAGGCAATGTCGATATTATCACGCTTGCTTTGAATCTTTGTTTGCACGGCATAGATTCTGGGCTTGATTTTAGCAATCTACCACATATTTGCGATATTTATGAGCGCATCACTAAAATGCGCGTTTATGAGAGACAACCCTACGCGGGCAAACTTGTCTTTGCGGCATTTTCAGGAAGTCATCAAGATGCGATTGCCAAAGGAATGACTTATCGTAAAGAACATGATCTTTCTCATTGGAATGTGCCTTACTTGCCGATTGATCCGCAAGATGTAGGCAGAATCTACGAAAGTGATGTGATTAGGATTAATTCCCAAAGCGGCAAAGGCGGTATTGCGTATATTTTGCATCATCATTATGGTTTTGATTTACCTCCCAAATTTCGTGAAAGCCTCTCTTACTATGTCAAAAACATCTCTGACAATATGCAAAAAGAGCTTTTACCTCAAGATATTTGCGATATTTTTTATAAGGATTTTGTCAATGTCAATACTCCTATTGCAATATCAAAATTTCATTTTGAGACAAAAGAAGATCTTTTTGTCGTTCATCTCACACTCGAAAATAATGGGCGCACTTCTGATCTTTCTGCACAAGGAAATGGTCGCTTAGATGCTGTCGCAAACGCACTTAGAGAACATTTAAAGCTAGATTTTGATATACTTGATTATCGAGAACATTCGCTCAAAGAGGGTTCTTCTTCTCAAGCAGTAGCATACATACATATCACTTATGCTAAAGAACAATATTTCGGTGTAGGATTGCACACTGATATTATCACTGCTTCGATTCAAGCCCTTGTGAGCGCAATTAATATCATTTTAAAACAGGAAGGAAAATAATATGAGTATGACAATGTCGCAAAAGATACTTGCCAAACATGCAGGATTAGATTCTGTAGAAGCAGGGCAACTCATCATGGCACAGCTTGATATGGTTTTGGGTAATGATATTACCACACCAGTAGCCATTAGTGCGTTTAAAGAGGCAAACTTTCAAAAAGTTTTTGACAAAAGTAAGATTTCACTTGTAATGGATCATTTCACACCCAACAAAGATATTAAAGCGGCGACACAAAGCTTACAATGCCGATGTTTCGCGCAAGAACACGATATTTTACATTATTACGATGTAGGAAATATGGGTGTAGAACACGCGCTTTTACCCGAAAAAGGCATTGTAACCATTGGGGATTTGGTCATTGGAGCAGATTCTCACACATGCACTTATGGGGCATTAGGAGCATTTTCCACAGGTGTAGGCTCTACCGATATGGCAGCAGGTATGGCAACGGGTAAGGCGTGGTTTAAAGTCCCTTCTGCTATTCGTTTCAATCTCAAAGGAAAACTCAAACCTTATGTAAGCGGTAAAGATGTCATTTTGCATATTATTGGGAAAATCGGCGTAGATGGCGCGCTTTATAAAAGTATGGAATTTGGTGGAGAAGGATTAGCAAACCTCACAATGGACGATCGTTTGTGTATTGCAAATATGGCAATTGAAGCAGGTGCAAAAAATGGCATCTTTGAAGTTGATGAGCAAACAATTGCATACGCAAAAGACAAAACACAAAGAGAATTTCAAATCTTTAAAGCCGATGAAGATGCGCCATACGAGCAATACTTCGATATTGATTTAAGTGAGATTGATCACACAGTCGCTTTCCCTCATCTCCCAGAAAATGCTAAAACTCCCTCACAATGGGGGAAAATCAAGATTGATCAAGTTGTGATTGGCTCTTGCACCAATGGAAGATTAAGCGATATGGCAGTTGCAGCCGAGATTCTCAAAGGTAAAAAAATCGCTCAAAATGTGCGTTGTATCATCATTCCAGCAACACAAAAAATCTATCTTGAATGTATTTCAAAAGGATACTTAGAAACTTTTATTCAAGCAGGGTGTGTTGTCTCTACCTCTACTTGCGGTCCTTGCTTGGGAGGACATATGGGCATCTTAGCCGAAAAAGAACGATGCGTAGCGACAACAAACCGCAATTTTGTAGGGCGTATGGGGCATGTCAGCAGTGAGATTTATCTTGCTTCCCCTGAAGTTGCAGCTGCAAGTGCTGTTAGTGGATTCTTAAGCACACCAGAAGAGATATTATAGGAGGAAGATTTAATGAAAGTCAAAGGTAACACACACAAATATGGGGATAATGTCGATACTGATGTGATTATCCCTGCACGATACTTAAACACACACGATCACAAAGAGCTTGCATCTCATTGTATGGAAGATATTGACAAAAATTTTGTTCATAAAGTAAAAAGTGGAGACATTATCGTTGGAGGTTGGAATTTTGGCTGTGGTTCGAGCAGAGAACATGCTCCTATCGCGATTAAAGCAAGTGGGATTTCATGCGTCATAGCCAAAAGCTTTGCGAGAATCTTCTATCGTAATGCTATTAACATTGGGCTTGCTATCATTGAATCTGAAGAGATTGCGCAATCTATCGCTGAAAATGATGAAATAGAGATTGATTTGCAACAAGGCATAATCAATAACCTCACACAACATCAAACCTACAAAACACAGCCTTTCCCGCCTTTCATTCAAGAAATCATTAATGCAAATGGCTATCTTAATTGGATTAACAAGGAGAAAAACAATGCGTAAAGAAATTGCAGTTATCAGTGGTGATGGAATCGGACCAGAAATCACTGCACAAGCCATCAAAGTGCTTGATAAGATTGCTCACAAATTTCAACATAACTTTATCTATCATCAGGTTTTAGCAGGAGGCTGTGCGATTGATGCGACAGGCTCTTGTCTGCCCAAAGAAAGTCTTGAAATATGCCTAAAAAGCGATAGCGTTTTGCTTGGTGCAGTAGGTGGTCCAAAATGGGACAATCAGCCAAGTTCTAATCGCCCAGAGACAGCTCTTTTACAGATTCGCAAAGAGCTTGGATTATTTGCAAATATTCGTCCAGCACAGCTTTTACCTCAACTCAAAGATGCAAGCCCACTAAAATCAAGCATTTTAGATAAAGGGATTGATTTTGTTGTAGTGCGTGAGCTTATCGGGGGTATTTACTTTGGCGAACACCGCACAAGGGAGCAAAATGGTGAATTACTCGCCACAGATATAATGGCTTATACACAAAGTCAAATTCATCGTATCGCCAAAGTCGCTTTTGAGATTGCTCGCAAAAGACGCAAGAATGTGATTTCTGTCGATAAAGCAAATGTGCTTGATTCTAGTCGTTTATGGCGCAAGGTCGTAGAAGAAGTCGCCGCACAATATCCCGATGTCAGCCTTTCACATATGTATGTGGATAATGCCGCGATGCAAATTTGCAAAGACCCTAGTCAATTTGATGTGATTCTTACTGAAAATATGTTTGGTGATATTTTAAGCGATGAGGCGAGTATGATTACAGGCACAATCGGCACAATTCCTTCTTCATCTCTTGGAGAGGGGACTTTGGGGCTTTATGAGCCTATTCATGGTAGTGCGCCTGATATTGCAAATCAAGACAAGGCAAATCCGATTGGTATGATTTTAAGTGCTGCATTAATGCTGGATTATTCATTTGGTATGAAAGCCGAAAGTCAAGCGATACAAAAGGCTGTCGAAAAGATTCTTGATGCAGGCTATCGCACAGGAGATATGATGGACGCTCACAGCAAACTTGTAGGCACTCAAGCAATGGGGACACTTATCTCTGAAGCATTATAGAATTTTCTCATTACCTGACTTACTGCATTTGATATAAAGTAAGTCAAGTATCTACAATCGCAATCTCCTCATTATTTAAATCATACAACGCATACACTAGATTATCAATGTCAGATTCTAGCTCGCTTGTGTTAGCAGTGGAATCTTTGGATTTGAGATTTAGAATCTCATCGACTAAGGCGATGATAGAATCTGCGATGCTTTGATTAGATTGCGTGATTTTTGGAATCGGGAGTTTTTCGATAAATTGCTTTATCCACCGAAACGCACCCTCACCCAAACTACTAGCCATTTGGCACACACAAGAACAAAACGATTTATTGCCTCTTAAGTTAAAAAACAATACTATCTCAAGTGAAATTCGAGGGGGAACTAGCCCCCATTTCATTATATCCCTTTCAATCCCTTAAAATCTGTTAGCTTCACCATATCTTTATTAAACACTTTTAGTAAATCATCAAGAAATAGGCAAATGTATATCGGCTCTATGCCTATAAAAGTTTTATTTTGTTTTGTAGTAATTCTTGGAAAATATTTGCCCTTAGATTCTCGAACTTTAAGCAGATTTTCCCAATGAAAGCCACGATTTCTAATATTTTGCAACAAGCTTAATACGATATTAACCTTATCAATATTACTAAAATCTACTTTTTGCTCATTGATAATACCAAAATTCCGATTGCTTGAGCTATAAAGCGCGAAATCAAACTCTTGTAAGTCAAATATTTTATTTTGCAGTTTGTATTCTAAGATGATTTGTATCACATTGCCTAGCGTCAATCTTGAGAGGATTTGATAATGCTTAAGGATAATTTTGTCTTTACTTTGAATATCCTCTCTCATTTTTTTAATCATATCGGAATCACTACACAATATCCAATCTTGATTGTTTTGCTTAAGATAAAAGTCTAATATATTTCTGAGTGCAATTTCTATTGAGGCGATTTTTGGCGTAATCTTGGCTACAAGATAAAGATTTTCAAAGTGTTTTTCTACGCTGCCATAGGATTTTATTCTTTCTTCTGAAACGAGATTCTCTAGGTTTTGTTGAAACTCTACAAGGCTCTTATCCATATTGTTTTGTGCTATCCCTCTATGATTTTGATTTCTGCGTCTG
>JAAGKN010000408.1_pt1 | contig 63732 bp, 53 predicted proteins | sample 6206371 | NCBI WGS metagenome assembly JAAGKN01 (sample SAMN11533720, study PRJNA540317) | gut metagenome | isolation source: fecal pellets from male and female animal of same cohort | host: Peromyscus leucopus | place: USA:CA | collected 2017 | reverse complement strand
CTAACTTTTGGGGTGCAGTTCATAGACAGCCTCTATAATCATTGGGGGTAATCGTTCTTACGGAATTACGTTTTTTTTGTTTAGGGGTCATTTGCCAAAAATGCCGCCGAACATCTGTGAGGCTTTCCCTTTGAGTTCATCGATAGTGGACTCTACCTTGCCATCTCCATCAAGGTCACCGAGAATGTTGCCATCTTTCAGTTTTGCTACAATCTCCGTAAACGACATCTTGGAGTGGTCAAATCCGTTCAGTTTCTCAGTTATCTGCTCTACATTGACAGAATTGCCGAACTTGTCCTTCAACTGGCTGATAATCTCATTGATTTCCATAGAAAAGAAAAATTAAAGGTTATTAAAAGGAAGATGCGGGACGCATCCCTATCGGGCTGCATCCCGCATCTGATTATTTTTATGATACCGTTTATTTCACTTCCTCGAATTCTACGTCGGTCACGCCATCGCCGTTACCGGGGTTAGGGGTAGGACCACCAGCCTGCTGTGAGCCGGCTGCGCCTCCCTGCTGGGCCTGGGCCTGAGCGTTGAGGATTTCCTGCTGTGCTGCTCCGAATGCAGTTTCGATTTCCTTGATTGCGGCGTCGATTCCGGCGATATCCTGAGCCTTGTGAGCTTCTTTGAGCTTGGTGAGAGCAGTTTCGATAGGAGCCTTCTTGTCGGCGGGAATCTTGTCGCCGAGCTCGCTAAGCTGCTTCTCGGTCTGGAAGATGATGGTGTCGGCGTGGTTGAGCTTGTCGATACGTTCTTTTTCCTTGGCGTCGGCAGCTGCGTTGGCTTCGGCTTCGTCCTTCATGCGCTTGATTTCGGCGTCGGTCAGGCCGCTTGAAGCCTCGATGCGGATGCTCTGCTCCTTGCCGGTGGCCTTATCCTTGGCCGATACGTTGAGGATACCGTTGGCGTCGATCTCGAAGGTAACCTCGATCTGAGGTATGCCACGGGGTGCGGGAGCGATGCCGTCGAGGTGGAACTTGCCGAGAGTCTTGTCGTCCTTGGCCATGGGGCGCTCGCCCTGAAGCACGTGGATTTCAACTGAAGGCTGGTTGTCGGCTGCGGTAGAGAATGTCTCGCTCTTGCGGGTAGGAATGGTGGTGTTGGCTTCGATCAGCTTGGTCATCACGCCGCCGAGGGTCTCGATACCGACTGACAGAGGCACAACGTCGAGAAGAAGCACGTCCTTGACATCGCCTGAGAGGACACCGCCCTGGATGGCTGCACCTACGGCTACAACCTCGTCGGGGTTAACGCCCTTTGAAGGAGCCTTGCCGAAGAACTTCTCTACAACCTGCTGGATGGCGGGGATACGGGTCGAACCGCCCACGAGGATCACCTCGTCGATGTCCTTGGCTGTGAGGCCGGCATCCTTAAGAGCCTGCTCGCAAGGCTTGATGGTGGCCTGGATCAGTTTGTCGGCGAGCTGCTCGAACTTGGCGCGGGTCAGAGTCTTTACAAGGTGCTTTGGAATACCGTTGACCGGCATGATGTAAGGAAGGTTGATTTCGGTGCTTGTGGTGCTTGAAAGTTCGATCTTGGCCTTTTCGGCAGCTTCCTTAAGACGCTGGAGGGCCATAGGATCCTGACGGAGGTCAACGCCTTCGTCCTTCTGGAACTCATCGGCAAGCCAGTCGATGATCACGTGGTCGAAGTCATCACCGCCGAGGTGGGTGTCACCGTTGGTCGACTTCACTTCAAACACGCCGTCGCCGAGCTCGAGGATGGAGATATCGAATGTACCGCCACCGAGGTCGAACACGGCGATCTTCTGGTCCTTGTCGGTCTTGTCAAGGCCGTAGGCAAGGGCGGCTGCGGTAGGCTCGTTGACGATACGCTTAACTGTGAGGCCTGCGATTTCGCCGGCTTCCTTGGTGGCCTGACGCTGAGAGTCGTTGAAGTAGGCGGGCACGGTGATGACGGCTTCGGTCACTGACTGTCCGAGGTAGTCTTCGGCTGTTTTCTTCATTTTCTGAAGAATCATGGCTGAGATTTCCTGCGGGGTGTATTCACGGCCGTCGATGTCGACACGGGGAGTGTTGTTGGCCGCGCGGACCACCTTGTAAGGTACGCGTTCGATTTCTTTCTCCACCTGGTCATAGTTTTCGCCCATGAAGCGCTTGATGGAGTAGATGGTGCGTTTGGGGTTGGTGATGGCCTGACGTTTGGCGGGGTCGCCCACTTTACGTTCGCCGCCGTCAACGAAAGCTACGATCGAAGGTGTGGTGTTGCGTCCTTCGCTGTTAGGAATTACGACAGGGTCGTTTCCTTCAAGTACTGCAACACATGAATTAGTTGTTCCAAGGTCAATACCGATAATCTTTCCCATAATTAGGTAAGTTTAGTTAGTTATATTATTATTTTTATTTATTATCTGAATCTGGATATGGGTTTCATATCGTTCTGCGTAAAATAAAAACAAACTTTGTGCCAAAAAGGTTGACATTGGATTAAATTATTGAACTTCAAACGTTAGCGCTCTGACGTACAGCCTGACACGAACTGACAGCATGACAGAAAAAATGACAGCACCTCTGCCGCGGGCTGTCAGTTCAGCTGTCGTGGCAGAGGTGCTTATGCTTTTATATATATGTTCCGGACGGATTACTTCTTTGTAGCGGGAAGTTCGGATTCATCGATGCCGGCGAGCTCGGGGTCGATCATGATGCGGCCGCAGTATTCGCACACGATGACTTTCTTGTGCATCTTGATTTCCATCTGCTTCTGCGGGGGAATGCGGTTGAAGCAGCCGCCGCAGGCGTTGCGCTGGATGTAGACGATGCCGAGGCCGTTGCGGGCATTCTTGCGGATGCGCTTGAAGGCGGTGAGTGTGCGGGGGTCGATGCACGGTTCGATCTCTTTGGCTTCTTCGCGCAGACGTTCTTCGTCCTGCTTTGTTTCGTTTACGATCTCTTCAAGTTCGCGGCGCTTGTCAGCAAGGATATGTTCCTGATCGGCCAGATGCTCCTGTGTTGAGGTGATGTCAGCGTTTTTGGCATCGACTACGCGGGCATATTCATTGATATGCTTTTCGCACAGCTCTATTTCAAGGCTCTGGAACTCGATTTCTTTTGACAGGAGGTCAAATTCGCGGTTGTTTCTCACATTGTCAAGCTGCTCCTTGTATTTTTTGATCTTGGCGGAAGCTTCGTGGATTTTCTCCTGTTCGAGGGCGCTCTTTTTGCGGAATTCCTCTATTTCCTGCTGATAGTTGGCAATACGGGTGTGGAGTCCTTCGATGCTGTCCTCAAGGTCGCGCACTTCAAGGGGAAGCTCGCCGCGCACGGTGCGTATGCGGTCAATCTGCGAAAGGATAGTCTGAAGACGGTAAAGCGATTTGAGTCTTGACTCTACTGACAGAGTCTGCTCCTGTTTGTTTGTATCTGCTGTAGCCATATTTGCTTACAAGTAAGTTATCGGGTTTGTTCCGGCCATACTTTGCCGGACTGCAAAGGTAGGAAATTTTTCCCGTAATATTTCGTAAAATATCGAAGTAATGCAATGTTCGCTCTCAAAATGTCCTATATCGGCTATGAAAATCCGCTGGCCGAAGTCGGAAAACTCGTGGTAGCGCGTGTCGGAGCATATGAAAGCATCGGCGCCGAGCTCTATGGCCCGGGGCAGGAGGAAGGCTCCTGCGCCGCCGCACATTGCCACACGGCTTATCATGCGGTCGCCGCAGGCCGAAGAGCAGCGTACCACCGGAGTGTCAAACGTAGCCTTAACCAGCGAGGCGAATTCTGCGGTGGATAGAGGCTGTTCAAGAGTGCCGATCGCTCCGGTGCCGGCATCGGGGGCCGATTCCAGAGGCTCGAGTATCTGTATGTCACGGAGCTTGAGCATCGAAGCCATGCGCGCCGACACTCCTCCGGGAGCATTGTCCATAGATGTGTGTGCGCTGTAGACACTCACACCATATAATATAGAGGCCATGGCGGCGCGTTCAACAGGGGTATCACCGCATATCTGCTTCAGCCCTTTGAACAGCAGGGGGTGATGCGATATGACGAGGTTCATCCCCGCTTCTTCCGCTTCACGGATTACCTCTTCGGTTGGGTCGACACACAGAAGCACACCGGTGCATTCCACGTCGCCGCTGCCGGTCTGCAGGCCGGAGTTGTCCCACTCCTCCTGCAGCCTCAGCGGTGCGTAGTCCTCTATGGCCTTTATTATATCAGATACCAGAGGCATTGCTTTTATTTCTCCTCTTTTAGGTCAACCTGAATGCAGAGCTCCTCAAGCTGGCTGTCGTCAATGCGTGAGGGAGCGTCAATCATCATGTCGCGGCCCGAATTGTTTTTCGGGAATGCGATGACGTCGCGGATTGAGTCGAGCCCGGCCAGAATTGACACGAAGCGGTCAAAGCCGAAGGCGAGACCGCCGTGAGGGGGTGCGCCATACTTGAAGGCGTTCATCAGGAAGCCGAACTTATACTGTGCGTCCTCCTCGCTCAGGCCGAGCAGGCGGAACATCTTGTCCTGCAGTTCGGCCTCGTGGATACGTATGCGGCCGCCGCCCAGCTCGTTGCCGTTGACCACCATGTCGTAGGCCGTGGCGCGTACGGCGCCGGTGTCGCTGTCGAGCATGTCGATATCGTCGGGGTTGGGCGAGGTGAAGGGGTGGTGCATGGCGTAGTAGCGCTGTGTCTCGTCGTCCCACTCAAAGAGGGGGAAGTCGATCACCCACAGGCAGGAGAATTTCTGCGGGTCGCGCAGTCCGAGGCGTGAACCCATTTCGAGACGAAGCTCGCACAGCTGCTTGCGGGTGCGCATTGTTTCGCCGGCCAGAATAAGCATCAGGTCACCCGGTTTGGCATCGCCGCGTTCGAGCCAGCCTTTCAGCTCTTCCTCGGAGTAGAACTTGCTTACGGAGCTCTTCACCGAGCCGTCGGCCTCATACTTGACCCACATCATGCCCTTGGCGCCGATCTGCGGACGCTTCACAAAGTCGGTGAGCTCGTCGAGCTGCTTGCGGGTGTAGCCTGCACAGCCGGGAGCCACGATGGCACCTACATAAGGCGCGTCGTCCATCACGGAGAATCCCTTGCCCTCGGTGAGGTCCTTGAGCTCCACGAAGCGCATGCCGAAGCGGGTGTCGGGCTTGTCCGAGCCATAAAGACGCATGGCATCGGCCCATGTCATGCGGGGGAAGGGCTCGGTGAAGTCGATATCCTTGACATATTTGAAGATGTGCTTCACAAGGCCCTCGAACATCTGCAGCACATCCTCCTGATCTACGAACGACATCTCGCAGTCGATCTGTGTGAACTCGGGCTGGCGGTCGGCGCGCAGGTCCTCGTCGCGGAAGCATTTCACAATCTGGAAGTAGCGGTCAAATCCGCTCACCATCAGCAGCTGCTTGAATGTCTGCGGGCGACTGGGGCAGGGCGTAGAACTGGCCGGGGTTCATGCGCGAGGGCACCACGAAGTCGCGCGCACCCTCGGGGGTCGACTTGATGAGCACCGGGGTCTCCACTTCGAGGAAGCCCTTCGAGTCGAGATAGCGGCGTATCTCGAAAGCCATGCGGTGGCGCAGCTCAAGATTGCGGCGCACGCATCCGCGGCGCAGGTCGAGGTAGCGGTAGCTCATGCGCAGGTCATCGCCGCCGTCGGTATCGTCCTCGATGGTGAACGGGGGCACATCCGAGCGGTTCAGAATCTTCAGGTCGGTTGCTATTATCTCAATGTCGCCTGTGGGGAGGTTGGCATTCTTGCTTGTACGCTCGGCCACCTTGCCGGTGACCTGTATCACGAATTCACGTCCGAGCTTCGAGGCTGCTTCATGCAGGGCCGCGTCAGTATCGGCGTCAAATACTATCTGGGTTATTCCGTAGCGGTCACGCACATCAACAAATGTCATGCCGCCCATTTTGCGGGCACGCTGTACCCATCCGGCCAGAGTCACTGTGCTTCCGGCATCGGAAAGACGCAGTTCGCCGCATGTATTAGTTCTAAACATAGTGTCAATAAGTTATTTTCTGTTGCGAATTTACAAAATTATTCGTCATCGCCGAAAAAATTCTCATTATCGCTGATATCGTAGTCGTCTATATCGTCAAAGTCCAGTCCGAATTCCCAGTTGTCCATAGCCTCTTCGGTAAATCGGCTCAGCTCGCGGCCCTCGCGCTTGGTGGGGCGTCCGAGCCCCTTGCGGCGGTCAACGAAGCCGCTTATCTTCACCATATCAAGTAGATGCAGCTCGCTCTGCGGAGTGACATTCTCCATGTATTCCGGCACGAGCTTGGCGCCGAGGCGGTTCTGGGTCAGGGCCAGCACGCGGAAGCTGTAGGTCACCGGCGGCTTGCGCACTTTCACCACATCGCCCGGCTTCAGTGTGCGCGACGGTTTTACCGGCGTGTCGCCGAGCATCACGCGGCCTTTCTTGCACGCTTCGGTCGCTATGGAGCGTGTCTTGAACACACGCACCGCCCACAGCCATTTGTCAACTCTTACTTCAGGCATTGTTGTATTGGTTCATGGCGCGGTCAAGACCGGCGAGTACATATTCCTTTATGGCATCCACGGCCACATCCACGCGCATCGGCAGGGCCTGGCGCTCGTCGAGGGTGAAATGGCCCAGCACGTAGTCAATCTGGCATCCGCGGGGATAGTCAGAGCCTATGCCGAAGCGCAGACGCGGATATGCATCGGTGCCGAGCATGGCAGCGATATTTTTCAGGCCGTTGTGTCCGGCGTCGGAGCCGCGTGGTTTCAGGCGTATGGCCCCGAAGGGCAGTGCCAGATCGTCTACCAGCACAAGGATGTTGCGTATATCTATTCCCTCTTTCTCTTTCCAGTAGCGCACGGCGTTGCCGCTGAGATTCATGTAGGTGGACGGTTTGAGCAGCACCACTTGCTTGTTTTTGAGCCGTCCGCGCCCACATCGCCGTAACGTTCGGTGGAAAAAGAGATATTGGATGCCTCGGCAAAGGCATCCAATATCATAAATCCTATGTTGTGGCGGGTGCCGCGATATTCATCGCCGATATTGCCCAGCCCAACAATAAGATATTTCATTTCCGGTACGCAATTACTTGCCTGCGGCGGCAGCAGCGGCAGCACCACGGGCGGCACGTGTGAGCTGTACGGCGCATACAACGGCGTTCTTGGCGTTCATCAGTTCAAGACCTTCGAAGTGGAGTTCGCCAACCTGGAGAGTCTTGCCGAGGCCGAGGTTGTCAACGTTGATAACCAGACGTTCGGGAATCTCGGTGTAGATAGCTTTAACGCTGATCTTCTTCATCGAGAGGGTGAGCTTACCACCGGCCTTCACACCTTCGGCGTGGCCTTCGAGCTTAACGGGAACTTCGATAGCCACGGGCTTCTTGTCGCTTACTTCGAGGAGGTCGATGTGGAGGATGGTGTCCTTGACGGGGTGGAACTGGATGTCCTTGAGCACAGCCATGCGCTTTTCGCCGTTGATGTCGAGCTCGATGGCGAAGATGTCGGGAGTATAGATGAGCTTGCGCACTGCTTCAGCTGTTACAGCGAGGTCGGTAGTGATAAGGCCCTTGCCGTTGCCGATTTCAACCACCTTTTCGCCTTCGCGGAGTGAGCCGGTGTAGGGGAGGGTGATGATTTCACCGCCATTGAGCACTACGGGAATTTTACCTTCGGCGCGGAGAGCGCGGGCTGCCTTCTTGCCGAGGTCGGTACGGGGTTCGGCTGAGAGCTGGAATGTCTTCATTTGTTCAGTTTGTTTAATGTGTTACTAAAAATTAAGGCTTCTTAATTTCCCATCACACGATGCATGTGAGTAAAAAGCGGTGCAAAGGTAGCTATTTTTTTGATTCCGTGCAAATTCATTTCAGCCCTATCATTGACTGACGGTAATGGTACCCCATCCGGTATGCACGCTTTAACTCTGAGGAGAGGAAAGATCGGTCTATCATAGCGTCTGCTTTTTCGTTTGGCATTGTAAAACGTTTTATTTCCTGCAATACAAGTTTCTCAGGCAGTCCTATTCGTCGGCCAAACTCGATGAAATCATCGGATGATACCTGTCTCGTATCGGTCAGATGCATGCCCTTTCTGAACAGGCCGTTGTCGAGCGCGAAAATACGAGGAGTATATATCTGGAGTGATGTGTTTACAAGGTCATATGCCGGTGATAGATGATATTCACTCCCGTTGCTGACAAGGCTGAAGTTCTTAAGATGAGCATCGTCATTTAAGGTGACGAAGTTGAATAGTATGATTCTGAAGAAACGGAGTATCTCAATCGGTGCGGCCTTCACATATATACGTATAATCTCGGCACACTCTTCATAACTGCCGTTGTTGTATTTGTAATCCGAACCGCCGTTTTCTTTTGTCAGGCCCATCAGCGAGGCGAAATCCTCTTGAGCATATTTACCACCTGGATAAACATCAAAGCGGCGTGTGATATACGCCATTTGGCCATCACGGAAGAAACATATTCCGTTGGCTGCTGTTTCTATCCCATAAATCTGTGAGGCTATCTGCATTGTCAGATGTTCATTCGCTGCACAGTAATCGTGATTTATTATTTGGTAGCCTGTTGGGCGCGGTTTAAGGATATATGTACTTTGTTCGTTCTCCTCGGAGTATCGGAGTTCTCCGTTCTCTTCAAGTATGAGTCCGAATTTGGGCTGAGCTCCGGAAAGTGATAATCGTCCGACATTCTTTACTGCTTGCTGGCTGTCGGGATCAGTTGCTGCAGGAGAGCTGAAATTAAGGATGTGACTTACTTGCTTACCGTCGAATAATCGTTTCAATGCCGCTTTAGAATATGTCGGCTCACCTTCAATTAGAAGTGATGGGCATACATTTATATTTTCCGGATTCATGAGATTATTCGTTGATGGGTTTTACTGTTACTGCTCCGACCGTATCGTATTGGGCTGTGGCAAGAAGTATACCGAAATCATCAGTTTTGTCAATGTGATGTAGAGATGATTGGATAGAACGGTTTTCACCTTCGGAGAGAAGATTGAAAAAATATGGAAACAACACCTTCGACCTGTATTCCTCTTTTCTGAGAGGCATGGTCAGACTTATTGCCTGTGATTTGTTCTCAAGGTAATCCGTATTGTATTTGAAAATGTATTCCCGGGGATAATCGATTTCAGTCAATATCCCTGCTTCCACGCCGTTTACATAAACTTTACATTTTCTCATGGTTTCAATCTTTAAGTGTAATCTCTATTTTTAATCCGAGTGTATCAAGAACAGCCAAGATTGTCTGAATCTTAGCATTACCGTTACCGCGTTCTATGGCCACTAATGTATTCAACCCTACGCCGGCTAAGGTTGCCAATATAGGTTGTGTGATATTTAATGACTTCCGTCTGTTTCTGATTGTTTCGCCTATTTTTTTGTAGTCCATGGGATTTGTTAAAATCACAATGTAAAGGGATTTTGATGCAAAAATACGTATAAGTAAGCGTAAAAACAAACAAGTCTGGGTTTTATATGTCGGGTATTCAGAAGGGGAGTATATTGGAAAAGAATGTTACAATGTTATAAAATCACAGTACAATGTGATTTTATGGCTGATTATATTGATAGAATCACAGAATAGATAAAAAATCCCACTATAGTGGGATTTTTTTTTATTTTTTGTATTTAAGTTTTGTGGCGTCGATAATGCTCCGGCCCCAGTATTCTCCCAACAATTTTGCCCCTGTGGCATTAGGATGCAGATAGAATATTCCCGCATTTCCTGATTCATGTACGAAAAGCGCTTCGCTGTTGTCGCGGAACTGTCCGTAGGCTTCCTTGCTCCCCGATGTCACGCGTCCGGGATGGGTACGGCTGTATAGCTCCACCAATCTGTCAATTTCCGGATAGTATGTCTGAAGCCGTTTCTGCCCTTCGAGCAGATATTCAGCCCCGTTGTAGGTGTTCGGGCTGTACCAAAGCGGATATTGGATTACGATGATGCTTCCCGGATACTGGGTCAGCAACCGGTCGATTATCACTTTCATATTTGTGTAATACTGCTGAGGCACCACAGGTGCGCCAAGTGGCCCACGGCAGGCGCTGTCGTTGGTGCCGAGCGAAATTGAGAACACCATCATCCCCTGATGCGCGGCCAACCCGTCGGATGCTTCGGTCACTTTGCCGAATATAAAGCCGGTGTCAGGCAGGAAATCGACAGTCGTGCGGCCTCCGTATCCGCAATTTGTATATCGGATCTGAGTGTCGGTATTATTCTGAATGAATCGGACCGCCTGGGCGGGAGGCGATTGCGTGTCCGGATCGTCAAGCAGCGCGCCTTCTGTTATGCTGTTGCCTATGAATACAATGTTGACGTTAGTTTTTGCGTTGCATGCCAGGATGCTGATTATCGCCGTTAGAATAATGATGCTCAATCGTTTTGTCATTTCAGTACTTCTGTTTGTCGTTTATGCTCAAAGATACGCAAATTTTTTACAATTAGATGTAGTCTGTGCATGAAAGCGGGATGTTATAAAACAGGGACAGGGGAGATGACCATCGGTCATCTCCCCTGTCAGGGTTGGTAAAGAAGACTATATTGTGTTTTACCAGTCTGTCTGAATCTTACCTGAGTAAGGAAGTTTCTCAGTCACGTAAACGCGGGCAGGTACTGTGATGCGGTAACGCTGTGCGCCGCTGGTCAGATACATGACATCGCCAAAACCTATGTAACGCTGTTCATAGATGGGATCCTTGGAGGTATCCTCTTCACCGTCAGCATCCAAGGGATAGTAGTATTGCCAGCCATGACGTGTGGCGGTAAAGCCTTCAGTCTTGACGCCATTTGCAAATGTAAGTGTCATTTGCTGACCGTTGATGGCATATGATCCTTTTTCAGAAGCGCCGGTAGCCTTGGTTATTGAGAATTCGCCATTGTTGAATTCCCATACATCACCCTCGTTGATTTCTGTAACTACAAACTTTGTCCCGAATGTACCGTTTTCATTGATAGGATATCCTATCGCCTGATCGCATACAGTGAACTTGTAGTTAAGTTCGAGTGCAGGGGTAGGGATATCATTGTCGTCATCGCAGGAAGTGAATCCTGTGGTGGCCACGATAGCCATACATGCGTATACAAATTTTTTGAATAGTTTCATTGTGTTCGGATTTTAGTTGATGTTGTTAGCACCTTTGTTTGCCTCGATGGGCCAACCGGGATTCTGATATATCACAGAGTTGTCCGGGTTCTTGTCAGGCGAAGCATGTACAAAGGCATTGTGTCCAATGGGGCTCAGATAGTGAGCGCGGGTGAAGCTGTAGCCGTCCCATACGAGGTTACCGTTGCTTGATATCTGGTAAGGACGAACATATGCGCTGTTTGATTCGGGCGACATATTGCCTTCACCGCTGGTCGGGTTAACGTTAGGAGCTGCAAATGAGCCATCCTCGTTCTTCAGGCAGAGGGGGCTGTTGGGGTCAGCATAGCATGTTCCCCAGTACTTGATGCCTTCAATCTGATAAGGATTGGTGGCAAGCTGATCAAGCGCGCACCAGCGGCGGAGGTCCATAAGGCGGAGGGCTTCACCGCACAGTTCGTTGCGGCGTTCACGACGTACGTTGTAAAGTGTTGCGTTCACGAGTGCACCATGTGAGTAAGCGCCCCAGTCGCCCTTGGCTTCTTCAGTCATATTGGTGGCGGCGATAGTCTTGTTGTAGTCTGCGTCAACCTTTGCACGGTTGCGGATAGCACGCCAGTAGCTGTCAGCAGTTCCGTCTACTGATCCGTTCTTTTCAACACATGCCTCCATGTAGTTGAGCAGAGCTTCTACAGCGCGGAAGGTGATTGAACCTGTAACTGACTGCAGGTTGCCTTCTGCCTGTGAGTAGTCATATCCCTGGCCTTTCTTGATAGCGAAGCCGGTAGGACATTTTGTTTCTGACTGGCCGCCGAAGAGCCAACCCATACGGTAAGTGGCGGGTGTGTTGCCATCAAGACCATAAGTCTGGATTGAGTTGTCGCCCTTGGTGAAGATGCGTACGCGTGAGTCGCGGTTCTGCAGGGTAGCTGTAACGCCCTGGTTTTCCCAGTTGGCGTCGTAGCCTGAGCCGGCAGCATAGATAGGCAGACCGTTGCTCATAAGGAATGAATTCACGAGACCGCGTGTCCAACCTGTACCACCTGCATTTTTCTGGAACTGAGCCTGTATCTGTGTTGAAAGATTCTGAGACAGGCTGTAAGCGCGATACATGAGTACTTCGTTGTAGGAACCTGAATTGTCAGAGGCAAACATGCAGTAGTAGGGGTTGATTTCGGTAAAGCCGGGACCCATACCTTCTGCTGTACCGGTGTTTTCCACGAGGTTGTTGACAAACTTGTCGCCAACAGCCTTGGCAGATGCCATGGCTTCAGTCAGGAAGTAGCTGATTTCGCTGTCGATGTCAAAAGTACCGAGAGCAGCTTTGTCGCCGGGCCATCCGGGTCCGCCGGGCACGAGGGCTGTGCCCTTGTGGTGCTTGAGCCATGTGCCTTCGAAGAGAGCCACGCGGCTGCGGAACAGACGTGCGCAATCTTTAGTAAGACCGTTTTTGCCGTAATCGGATGATTCGGGAAGCAGTTCGATTGCTTTTGTGAGGTCATCCAGTATGTGGCGGGCCACCTTGTTGCGGGGCTGACGCTTTGATGCCTCAAGAAGAACTTCCTTATCATTGGGTAGCACACCGTCGATGATGGGATAGTCACCGAGAGAGCTGTAGCCTCCCCAATAAGCAAATGCACGGAAGAAATATGCTTCACCCATAGCCTGATTGACTGATGTGGGAGCACCGGAAATAGCTCCGGCCTCAAAGTTGGGCAGAGCATACTCAAAGAAGTAGTTGAGCTTGCGGATATTGGTGAAGTCCCAGTTTTGAGTGCCCTGGCCTACGCGCCATTCTCCGGGAACCCAACGGGTGGATGCGTCTTTCGATGCCTGGTTGTCAGTGCCGTTGTCGGACGAGAATGTTCCAAGCCCATAAGCATTGTCGCTATGCGAGGGGAACATTGTGTAGAAGTTGAGTGTGTAAGCCTTGAGGTTGTCAGCTGTGGTGAAGAATTTTTCAGGTATCAGCTTGTCCTCAGGCTGCTCATTCAGATAGTCGTTACAGGCGGTGAGGCCGGTAAGCGACGCCCCAAGTATAAGAGCTTTTATATATGTTTTCATATTGATTCTTATGCGGATTTTAGAATGTTACGTTAAGACCGACAGAGAATACGCGTGACAGAGGATAAACCTTGGCAAAGCCGTAGCCACTGTTGTAAGCCTCGATAAGTTCGGGGTCGCCCATCTTGGTGAAGTTGGTCATTGTGGCGAGGTTTTCACCTGAGAAGAATATGCGTGCGCGTTCGATGTAAGCCTTGCGGGTGAGTACCTGCGGAAGAGTGTAACCTATGGTCACGTTCTTCAGGCGGCAGTAAGCTGCGTTCTGGAGGTAACGGGTCTGAGTTACGGTGTTGTTGGGGCCACCCCAGTTGACACGGGGATAGTAAGCGTCAACGTTAGGTCCGAGGGGATCTGCGGTATCTTCCGGACGGAAGTAGTCAAGATGGGGTTCGTAAACCACAGCCTGCCATTTGCCGCCTGTGCCACCTACGGTACCGAACATCATGGGACCTGAAGCCCAGTAGTCGCGCTTCATTGTGCCCTGGAAGAATACTTTCACGTCAAAGCCCTTCCAAGAAGCTTCAAGGTTCAAACCGAAGCTGTAGCGGGGGGTTGAGTTACCGATAACGCTGTAGTCGCCGTGGTCGTCAGCTGTCCATGCACCGCTTGAGATGATGCCGTCGCCATCAAGGTCGGCATACATGATATCACCGGCTTTCCAACCTGTACCGATCTGGTTCTGACCTGAGCGGGGAGTGGCGGGAGCGTGTCCGTATTTAGCGGTATAAGCGGCGTCAAGACGGTCAAGGTGTGCCTGCATTTCTGCATCAGTCTTGGCTATGCCGATAGTGGTGAGACCCCAGATATCGCCGAGCTTTGCACCATTGTAATATTGACTGAGAGCTTTGTTCTCGTTAGGATATTCGTCAACAGTTACGGTGTGGTCATAGAGGTTGGCGGTGATGCCGTAGTTGAAATCGCCGATGCGGTCGCGCCAGCTGATTGAGAGCTCCCAACCCTTTGAGGTCATCGAGAGGTTGTTGACGTTAGGCACGTTAGCACCGAATACGCCGGGAAGTACTTGCGCCGGGGCCTACCATGTCGACAGTCTTACGGTTGTAGTAGTCGAAGGTACCGGTCAGGCGGTTGTTGAACAGACCCCAGTCAAGACCGATATCCCAGGTGCGGTTCTTTTCCCATGTCAGAGTTGATGAGATGAGTCCGGGCATAGAAGCGATAGTGCCCTTGTTGCCTCCGTTGATGAGCCAGCCTGATGATGAGGGGCTGTAGCCCATTACAGAATATGTAGGATACCAGTTGTCGGTGTTCTGGTTGCCGAGCTTACCCCAAGAGTAACGGAGCTTAAGAGTGTTGCATGTGCTTACGAAATCTTCCCAGAAGTTTTCCTGAGCGATGTTCCAGCCGAGTGAGAACGAGGGGCTCCATGTCCAGCGGGTAGCTGAGCGGAAGCGTGAAGAACCGTCGTAGCGGATGTTACCTTCCACGAGGTAGCGGCCTGCATAGTCATAGTTCAGACGACCGAACCAACCTACTGTTGACCAAGTGGCTTCGCCACCGGCTACGGTGATAGTCTTACCGTTGGTCATTGTCAGATAAGGAAGACCGTTGATGATGTCGTTACGTGAACCAGAGAAGTCCTTGTAGTTGTACCATTCGCTCTGGAAACCGGCCATGATCTTGAAGTTGTGGTCCTCGGCAAATGTCTTTGAGTAGTCACCGTATACGTTCGGGTTGAAGTAGTTTGAACGGTAGTTGTACTCGTACATTTTGCTGCCTTCACCACCGGCACCGTAAGGATAGCCGTTCGGGTTACGCTTGTAAGGGTTGCCATCGCAGTCCCAGCCGTAAGCCTGCTGAATATCCTGAGAAGTATTGGTATGCTGAGTGCGGTAGTTGAACTCGGCGTTGATGTTGAGGCCTTCGAGCGGGTGGATGCGGAAGGCAAACTGCTGGTCGAGTTTGTCCTGCCAGTTTTTGTAGCGGCCACCGTTCTGCATACCGTCGATAAACGATTCTACAACGGGGAAGCCGTTGGGGTCGTGGGTCGGGATGATCGGCCAGTAGCGGGCTATGTTGTGGTAGAGCTCGTTGCTTGCATACTGCGATACGAATGAAGGAGCATCATAGTTGCCGCGATACCAGCGGGTGCTGTAGCCAAACGAGAGCCACTTGGTGAGGTTCACGTTGATCTTGGCGTTGATGGTGTAGCGGTGCTGGCTGTCGTCGCCCCAGCGGAGGATACCCTCCTGGCTCAGGAGGTTGCCCGAGAAGTAGAAGTCATACTTGTCGTTACCGCCTGTGAGGCTGACATTGTGTTCCTGAGCAAATGCTGTTTTGCCGAAGTGTTCGTCGAGCCAGTCAGTGTTGCCCAGAGGGAGAAGGGGAGTTTCGTCCCATACTTCCCACTTGTTATTTGTAGGATTGCGGAACATCTTCACCATGTTGGGATCAGACTGTGCGTCCTTGATGGCTTGCAGTTTCTCTTCTGAGAACCAACGCTGATTGTTGGCGATAGCGGCCTGGTTCATGGTTGATGCCCATGTGTAAGAGTCTGCCATCTTGGGCATGCGGGTAACGTGGCTCCAACGGAAGTTGTCAGAGTAGTTGACTGTTACCTTACCTTCCTTACCGCTCTTGGTGGTAACGAGGATCACACCGCCGGCAGCACGCGAACCGTAGATTGATGATGCGGCTGCGTCCTTAAGGATAGAGATGTTCTCAACGTCGGCGGGGTTGAGCTGGTTGATGTCGCCCTCCATACCGTCGATGAGTACGAGGGGATTAACTGATGAACCGCTACCGATGGTACCGGTACCGCGGATATTCATTGAGCGGGCAGCGCCGAGCTGACCACCGCGTGCTGAACCGAGCACGTCAAGACCGGCAGCCATGCCCTGGAGAGCGTCGGCAACGGTGTTTACCGGACGGGCGGCAATTTCCTTAGCGCTTACGGTCGATACAGCGCCTGTGAGGTTTACTTTCTTCTGAGTACCGAAGCCGACGACTACCACTTCGTCGAGCATGTTGTTCTCAGTCATGATCACGTTGATTTCAGTGCCTGTCCACTTTACACTGACAGGGTTGCATCCAACGTAGGAGATGGAGATGGTGGAGCCTACCGGACAGTTAGGAATTGTAAACTTACCGTCGATGTTGGTGGCGGCGCCTAATGTTGTGCCGACAACGCGTACGGTAGCACCCAGCAGGGGCTCGCCTTCGGAGTCGGTAACCACACCTGTGCACGTAGCTGTAGCAGGCTGTACGGCTGCGGGTGCTGCATCAGGTGCTGCATAAGCAGAACCGGCCGATGCTGTGGCCGCCATGAGTACAACCGCCCACGTCTTGAGATGATTGGTCATAGGAAATAAGTTAAGTTAATAATTAAATAATTTAAGGTTATATAGTGTCTTAAAGTCACTCAACTGTATGGATTTATGGTGTGTATGCATCTCCTTATAAGAGATACTCAACATGCAAATGTAAACATAATTATTTGTTTTACAACTTTTATATACTAAAATTTTCAGCATTTAACATATTGAGGTGTTTTGACGGGGTATGAAGTGTCACGTTCAGGAAACATAGAGTAATTCAGGGATTTATACGATAAATGGATTTTAAGTTAAATATTGGAAGTCAGTTCACGGCATTTCTGTCATTATAGCATATAAAACTGCTTCGATTGTTGCAATTTCGTATTGTAAGAAATCCGCCTTACAGGTGCAAATACAATCCGTCCTGCAGACTCACGCGGCGGATGGCATCCATGGCCCTGCACGCCGCTGAGGCTATGTGCAGGGTTACGTCAAACTCGTCCGTTCCGGACTCCTACAGCCCGACAGTGGAATGTACGGACATCGCTTTGAGATGTTGGAATATGATGCGGCCATGTAAGCGTCGAAGACGCGGGTTAAGGAGAACCCTGCTTCGAGCTGAAAGCGAGGAGTAGGGATTAAGCAAGGGAAACTGACTATGCCCTCGAAGTGGGCTGTTATCTAACAAAACAGGCATCTTCGAAGCCATACATTCGCTCTTGGGCCTTTATCCCCACTCCTCGGCCTGACGGCCTCGAAATGGGGCTCCACCTAATCCGCTTCTCCGAAGCTCCTGCTATGCAGGCATATAGCAGCATGCGAAGAACCTGAAAGGTTCATTCATGCCGTAGCCGTGGGCCGAGCCTGTCAGGGCGAGCCCCACGGTAACGGACGCCCACACAGAATTATCTGAAAGATAACTTTCAATCAAACGATGCCGGATTATGGGATATAAAGTTTTCTTTCAGAAAACATCTCCTATCCACCGGTTCCGTGGGTCTCGCTTTCGCTCGGCCCACGGCTATATCACAAACCGCACCTTTGCAGGTGCGTCATCTGAGATGTGCCACATAGAGTGCAATAATTCAGTCTAATTAATACATCGTGGAGCGATGCCATTGCAAAAAAAAGTATCGTTAAAATCAACAAGGCATAATATTGGTTGTCTGTGCGTTACGCGAAAATCACGCTCTCTTATAAGGAGATACTTCATGATGTGAAAAGATAATTCTATTACCACTGAATATACACCTATAACCTTAACCTGATTCCGATACCAATCGGATTGTAACGACCGGAGGTTGGCACTGGAGCAATGCGTAGATGTGTTGCTCCAGTCTATTATGTAAAGCATAAAAAAAAGATGCGTGCCGATCGTCGGTACGCATCTTTTTTTGTGTTGTCCCTGGAAATAGTGTTTAAGATCCAGCTAATTCATTAATGTGCCAATATGAGAAATTTGAACTAAAAAAATACGGACTTTTGCGTCCGTCTTTGTAGGGTAGTTGTTTTACGAGAAATTGCGTATAAGTAAATTAGATTTATGATAGGTTAGATATTTCGCTGTAAAGATAGTGCAAGGTTCGCCAATTTGCAAATATTTAATACATAAATGTGTGCTATCTTCGTCATTTTGGTATGTTTGGCGTCAGGAGTGTAGACTGTTGGTAAACAGTACCGTCCGGCCAAAACTGACCGGACGGCATGAATGATGGTATGTGGATGGTGTTATTCCATGAGCTTGCGGTAGCGGCGGCGCGGGGGCTCTTTGCCTCCGTTCTGACGGCGCTTGAATTCCTCGTAGTCGGAATAGGAGCCTTCGTAGAACACCACATTGCCGTCGCCCTCGAACGAGAGGATGTGGGTGCATATGCGGTCGAGGAACCAGCGGTCGTGGCTTACCACCACGGCGCATCCGGCAAAGTCCTCAAGACCCTCTTCGAGCGCACGGAGCGTGTTGACGTCAATATCATTGGTAGGTTCGTCAAGCAGAAGCACGTTGCCCTCCTCTTTTAGCGCCATGGCAAGGTGCAGACGGTTACGTTCGCCGCCTGAGAGCACGCCTATCTTCTTCTCCTGGTCAGCTCCGGTAAAGTTGAACTTCGACAGATATGCGCGGGCGTTGACGTCGCGTCCACCCATGCGGAAGGACTCGACACCCTGCGATATCACCTCATAGACGCTCTTTTCGGGCAGAAGGTCATGGTGGGTCTGGTCGACGTATGCTATCTTTACGGTCTCGCCTACATCGAATGATCCGGCATCCGGCGTCTCCTGACCCATGATAAGGCGGAACAGTGTGGTCTTGCCGGCGCCGTTGGGGCCTATCACGCCAACGATGCCGTTGGGGGGCAGGGTGAAGTCGAGCCCGTCAAAGAGCTGCTTTTTGCCGAAGCGTTTGCTCAAACCGGTGGCTTCGATTACTTTCTGGCCGAGGCGGGGTCCGTTGGGGATGAATATCTCAAGGCGTTCCTCGCGCTGCTTCTGGTCTTCGTTGAGCAGGCGGTCGTAGCTGTTGAGACGGGCTTTACCTTTGGCCTGACGGGCTTTGGGGGCCATGCGCACCCATTCGAGCTCGCGCTCAAGAGTCTTGCGGCGCTTGCTGGCCTGCTTCTCTTCCTGAGCCATGCGTTTGGTCTTCTGGTCGAGCCATGATGAGTAGTTGCCCTTCCATGGAATACCTTCGCCACGGTCGAGTTCAAGAATCCATCCGGCCACATGGTCGAGGAAGTAGCGGTCGTGGGTGATGGCTATCACTGTGCCGGGATATTGCTGCAGGTGCTGTTCGAGCCAGTCGATCGACTCGGCGTCGAGGTGGTTGGTGGGCTCGTCGAGCAGAAGCACGTCGGGCTGCTGGAGCAGCAGGCGGCAGAGTGCCACACGGCGGCGCTCACCACCGGAGAGGGTGCTCACCTTCTGGTCGTCGGGCGGGCACTGCAGGGCGTCCATGGCGCGCTCGAGCTTGGAGTCGATGTTCCAGGCGTCGGCGGCGTCGAGAGCGTCCTGAAGCTCGGCCTGGCGGGCTATGAGGGCGTCCATCTTGTCGGGGTCTTCGAGCACATCGGGGTCGCCGAACGCTTCGTTCACCTTGTCAAACTCGGCCAGGAGGTCCATGATGGGCTGCACGCCCTCGCGCACGACCTCGATCACGGTCTTGTCGGGGTCAAGCTTGGGGTCCTGCTCAAGATATCCCACGGAATATCCGGGTGAGAACACTACCTCGCCCTGATAGTCTCTTGTCGATGCCTGCAATGATTTTCAGCAGCGATGATTTACCTGAGCCGTTGAGACCTATGATGCCTATCTTGGCTCCGTAGAAGAAGGAGAGGTAAATGTTTTTCAGTACCTGTTTCTGAGGCGGGTATGTCTTTGACACACCTACCATTGAGAAAATTATTTTTTTGTCGTCGGCCATCAGTAAAATATGGTGGTTGATTATTTTTTACGGGGAGCGTATTTTGCCGGATAGTCGCAACGGGTGCGTCCGCTGACTATGGCTGACAGCTTGGCGCGTATAAGCTGCTTGCGGATGGGCGATATATGGTCGATGTACATCATCCCCTCCAGGTGGTCGCACTCGTGCTGCACTATGCGGGCCAGAAATCCTGATATCTCCTCAGTGTGCGGCTTGAACTCCTCATCGAGCCATGTGAGGCGGATGTGCTCGGTGCGGTTCACGTTTTCCGACAGGCCGGGGAGGCTCAGACATCCTTCGGCGCGGCTCACGGGATCGCCATCAAGAATCTCAATCTCAGGATTGATAAGGGTCATTTTGCGACCTTCGCATTCAGGGAAGCTGTCGCCCATCGGGGATGCGTCGATTACTACAAGACGTATGTTGCGGCCTATCTGCGGGGCGGCGAGCCCTACGCCTTCGGAGCGGTACATGGTTTCATACATGTCGGCTATCAGCTCGGTGAGTCCTTCGGTTCCGGCCTCAAGCGGCTCGGATATTTTGCGGAGCACGGGGTGCCCGTAGAGATATATAGGTAGGTTCATTCGAATGATGAATTGTATGTTTTGCTTTGAAGATAGTCATTCAGTATTATAGCGGCGGCCATGGTGTCGACCGTGGCTTTGTCGCGCCGCTGCATCTTGCGCATCCCTGAGTCAATCATGGCCCGGTGGGCTATGGCAGAAGTGAAGCGCTCGTCAAAAAACACTACCGGGATGTCCGGAATGGCTTTCTGCAGAGCGCGTATGCCGGGGGTGATGTATCGCATGCTTTCCGACGGCTCGCCGGCAAGGGTGCGTGGAAGTCCTACAACAATGGTGTCGACCGGTTCGGTGCTGATGTAGCGCTTCATCCAGTCGATAAGCGATGATGTAGGGACGGTGGTGAGTCCGGTGGCTACGATGCGCATTATGTCAGTGACAGCTATTCCGCACCGGCGCCGTCCGTAGTCAATGGCTAACAGTCGGCCCATGGGCTCAGAAGTTGCCGTCGGAGCCGAAGCTCATTTCGTCGAAACCTTCGGCGTCAAATTCGTCGTCGTTGAATTCTGATGAACCGTAGAAGTCCTCGTCAAGATCGGTCGCTGCGGCAGCTGCTGCGGCTTTGGCATCGATTTTTGCCTCGAAGTCGTCAATGTCGACAAACTGTGCGGGGGGATTGCCCATTGACATGGTGCACACAGGATCCTTCAGCGAGCTTCCGGGAGTGGTGCGCTTCAGTTCCATGAAGAATGAACGGTCAGTGAGGTAGTCAAATACGAATATCAGGCGCTGGCCTTCATCCTCAATGAAATCGCTGATGATGGTATCGTCCATCAGATAAACATCCTCGGATGAGTCAGAGCCCATATCCTCAAGGGTAATCTCGCGACCCTTTTCCCATCCTTCATCGCAAATGAAGAATGAGTTCATCTGCGACTTGTCGAAGCCAACAGAATCGCAAATGGCGTTGCGCAGATCGAGGAATGTGGCATCGGCGTCAATGTCAATTTCGCGTTTGAAATTGTCCACTTCATCGGACACTAATCGGAATTTGTAAATCATATCGTGTTATTGGCTATCGGTTGATGATGCGAATTTAGCAAATTTGGCATATATCCTCAAAAAATATGGCAAAAAAAGCGCCGCAATCCATAGGACTGCGGCGTGTATGTGTCATAATGTATGATGGGGCGGGATTATTTCAGGATTCCGTGTGCGCGGAACACTTTCTGAATCTTTTCCAGAGCTGTTGTCACCTGGTCGCGTGTGTGTGTGGCCATGAGGCTGAAGCGGATGAGGGTATCCTGGGGAGCCACGGCGGGCGACACCACGGGGTTGACGAAGATGCCCTCTTCAAGAAGGTCGCGTGTGATGGCGAATGTCTTGAAGTTGTCGCGGATGAAGAGCGGGATGATGGGGGTGGAGGTGTTGCCTATCTCGCATCCCATGTTGCGGAATCCGTCGAGGGCGTAGTTGGTGAGCTTCCAGAGCTGCTCCTGACGCTCGGGCTCTGTCTGCATGATCTCGAGAGCCTTGAGGGCGGCGGCTGTCGAGGCCGGGGTGATCGAGGCGGTGAAGATGTAGGAGCGCGAGTGGTGGCGCAGGAAGTTGGTTATCTCCTTGTCGGTGGCGATGAAGCCGCCGAGCGATGCGAACGACTTGGAGAATGTGCCCATGATGAGGTCTACATCGTCGGCCACGCCATAGTGGTGGCATACGCCGCGGCCGCCGGGGCCGAAGACGCCGATGCCGTGGGCCTCGTCGATCATCACTGAGGCGTTGTACTGCTTGGCCAGACGCACGATGTTCTTGACGTCGGCCACGTCGCCCTCCATGGAGAATACGCTGTCGCTGACGATGAGCTTCACCTTGTCGGGGTCGCACTTCTGGAGCTGCTTTTCGAGCGACTCCATGTCGTTGTGCTTGTACTTGAGCGACTGGCTGAATGACAGGCGGCGGCCTTCGATGATGGAGGCGTGGTCCTGCTCGTCCCAGAGGATATAGTCCTCGCGGCCGGTGAGCGTCGACACGACGCCGAGGTTCACCTCGAAGCCGGTGGAGTAGATCATCACGTCCTCCTTGCCGATATATTCGGCGATGCGTGCCTCGAGCTCTTTGTGGAGGTCGAGTGTGCCGTTGAGGAAGGGTGAGCCGGCGCAGCCTGTGCCATACTTTCGGGTGGCTTCGATGGCGGCTTCTTTGATGCGGGGGTCGTTGACCAAGCCGGTATAGCAGTTGGAGCCGAACATCAGCACCTTGCTGCCGTTGATGATCACTTCGGGATCCTGCTCGCTTGATATGGCGCGGAAATAGGGATACACGCCTGCGGCCTTGGCTTCCTGAGGCTCGGTGTACTTGGCAAGTTTAGCCTGTAATAGCTTCATAGTTAATGCAATAAATGGGATATAACTATCTTATCGGACCTATCGCGGGCCGAATCAGGCTGCAAAGTTAATAAATTAGTGGCAAAGACGGGTACAAAAATGCGCAAAAAAAGTGATGGTGTGCAATTTTTTGCCCCCGGTTCTGTAGTGTGAGGCTACAATGCGCTCAGCGGCGTACAAGCTTGTTGAACGAAGCCGGAATCGGGGTGGTGAAGTCCATCTGCCGGCGTGTCACCGGATGGACAAACCGCAGAGTGCGCGCATGCAGGGCCAGGCGATGGATCGGACTGGCCGAAGCTCCATATTTGCGGTCGCCCGATATCGGATGACCGAGGTCCTTCATGTGGACTCGTATCTGATTCTTACGTCCGGTGTCAAGCTCCACTTCGAGCAGTGAGAAGTTAGGTGTGCTCTTGAGTGTCTTGAAGCGGGTCACGGCTAACTTACCCTCCTGAGGATTGTCAGTTGAGTACACTTCGTACTGCGTGTTTTCGGCAAGATAGCTTTTTACCGTACCTTCAGCCTGCTCTACGCATCCCTCGACGACGGCTACGTATGTGCGGCGGAGCACCATGTTGTTCCAGTTGTGCTGCAGCGTTTCCTTGGCTTTTTCATTTTTGGCGAACACCATCAGTCCGGAGGTGTCGCGGTCAAGGCGGTGCACTATGAAAATCTTGTTGCGCGGGTCGTGCCATTTCACATAGTCGCGCAGTATGGAGTAGGCGGTGCCTTCGTGAATCTTGTCGGTGCCCATCGACAGAAGTCCGTAGCCTTTGTTCACCACAATTATGTCATCGTCCTCGTACACAAGCTGCATGCGGCGGTGGCGGAACATGTGCCAGGGTCGGGTGAAGTTGACCTTCACCTCGTCGGCCTCGGTAACCGGGGTGTCAAACTGACGCACCGGAATGCCGTTGACTGCTACCTGATCATGCGCCAGAAGCTCTTTTACGGTGGTACGCTTCTGATCAGGCATGGCTTCGATCAGAAACGGCAGGAGTGTTGACGGAGTGCTGACGTTGAGCACACGCACCACATCAGGACGGATAGGGGAGCGTTCGGCTCCGGGCTTTATATTGCGGGGACGTTTCATTTCTTTCGTGTTGTGGTGCGACGCGTGGTTTTGCGGGGCTTGGCATCCTGTTCGGATATTATGGTCTTGCATTCCTCCAATGTCAGCGCGGCCGGGTCAGTCACCGTTTTTGGTATTTTATAGTTTGACTTCCCACATGCTATATACACGCCGTAACGGCCGTTGAGAATCTGGATGTCAGAGTCCTCGGGGAATGTCTTTACAATTTTCTGGGCGTCGGCCTGACGCTTGGCTTCGATAAGCCCCACGGCTTCCTCAAGTGTTATGGCTGTGGGCGCGTATTCCTTGGGGATTGATACAAATTTGCCGGCATGCTTCACATAAGGTCCGAAGCGTCCTACGGCTACCGTCACCTCCTTGTCCTCGAACTGGCCGAGAGTGCGGGGCAATTCAAAGAGCTTCAGGGCATCCTCAAGTGTGATGTCAAATACTGACTGGTCCTTGCGGAGTGAGGCAAACTGAGGCTTTTCGCTGTCGGCGCTGTCGCCTATCTGTACCACCGGACCAAAGCGACCTATCTTGACGGAAACCGGTTTGCCCGATGCGGGGTCGGTGCCGAGCACCCGCTCGCCCACTTTATGTTCGAGACGCATTTCGTCGGCTTTGACCACTTCGGGGTGGAACACATCGTAGAATTCGGATATCTCATGGCGCCACGGGGTGTTGCCCTCGGCTATTTCATCGAATCGCTGCTCTACGTTGGCTGTGAAGTTGAAGTCAAGTACATTCGGGAAATACTCGGTCAGGAAGTCATTGACCACTGTGCCTGTATCGGTCGGTATCAGTTTTCCGCGGTCGGCTCCCACAGTTTCGGTGCGCTGCAGCTCGTCAATATTGCCCTTGCTGTCAAGGGTAAATGTGATGAAGCTGCGCTCGGTGCCGGGGCGGTCGCCTTTCTCCACATATTCGCGCTGCTGGATGGTGGAGATGGTGGGTGCGTAGGTGGAGGGGCGGCCTATGCCGAGCTCCTCCATCTTTTTCACCAGTGAAGCCTCGGTATAGCGGGGCGGATGCTGGGTGTAGCGCTCGGTGGCAGTGACTTTTACCGGCTCCATCATATCCCCTTTGGCGATAGGGGGAAGAAGCGATGAATCAGCCCCGCTGTCCTGACTGTCATTGTCGGTGCTTTCGGCGTAGAGCTTCATGAAGCCGTCAAAGCGTATCACTTCGCCGGTAGCGGTAAAGTGGCGGCTATCTGATGAAATGCTGATGTCAACGGTGGTTTTCTCCAGCTCGGCATCGGCCATCTGGGAGGCAACCGCGCGTTTCCATATCAGAGAATAGAGGCGGCGTTCCTGAGCGGTGCCCTCTATGTCGCGGTGGCTGATATATGTTGGGCGGATAGCTTCGTGAGCTTCCTGCGCCCCTTTGGAGTTGGTATGGTAATGGCGTACCTTCAGGTAGCGTTCGCCCACACTCTCTTTTATCTCATTGGCAATGGCGCTGAGAGCCAGATTGGACAGGTTGAGCGAGTCGGTACGCATGTAGGTGATATGTCCGGCTTCGTAAAGACGCTGGGCCACCATCATGGTCTGCGACACGGAAAATCCGAGCTTACGCGAGGCTTCCTGCTGGAGTGTGGAGGTAGTGAACGGTGGGGCCGGACTCTTTTTGAGTGGCTTCACTGTCACATCGGATACTTTGAACTCGCTCTTGGCGCATGCTTCAAGAAATCCACGAGCTGTGGCTGCATCGGGCAGACGCTGCTGCATCTCAGCTTTCACATTCTGGCCGGAGGCGGTGTTGAACAGGGCGGTGCAGCGGAAATAGGGCTCGGCGCGGAATGTCTTTATCTCGTTCTCGCGCTCCACGATCAGGCGCACGGCCACCGACTGCACGCGTCCGGCCGACAGTGCCGGCTTGATTTTCTTCCACAGCACGGGCGAGAGCTCGAAGCCCACGATGCGGTCGAGCACGCGGCGCGCCTGCTGCGCGTCGACTCAGATTGAGGTCGATGTCGCGCGGATTGGCTATGGCATGGAGTATGGCATTCTTGGTGATTTCATGGAACACGATGCGCTTGGTGTTCTCAGGCTTCAGCCCGAGCACCTCGAACAGATGCCATGCAATGGCCTCACCCTCGCGGTCTTCATCGGATGCGAGCCATACCATCTGGGCTTTGTCAGCGGCCTGCTTCAGTTGCTTGACGAGATCCTTCTTGTCAGGTGAAATCTCATATACAGGGGTGAAATCCTTACCCTTTTCAATGCTGAAATCACGTTTCTTGAGGTCGCGTATATGGCCGTAGCTCGACATTACCTTGTAGTCTTTCCCAAGGAATTTCTCAATTGTCTTTGCCTTTGCCGGCGACTCCACTATGACAAGATTTTTTACCATACTTGAGTTCAAATTTTTGTAATTGGCGGCAAAATTACTGAAAAATTTCTATAAATGAATTTTTTACCGCACCTATTTTATTTAATCGGCCAGAAGCATGCCTGAGGCTACTTCTTTCATCACAGCCTCGCCACATGCAGTGCGGACTATTGCAAAAGCGAAGTCAAAGGTGCATCCGGGACCGGCGGCGGTGATGACATTGCCGTCGACAACAACCTTTTCACCGGTCATTGTAGCTGCGGGACAGCTCTGCTCGAAGCCGGGATAACAGGTGGCTTTGCGTCCGTCAAGAATGCCGAGGGGTGCAAGCACCACGGCGGGCGAAGCGCATATGGCCGCTATATTGCCCTGCTGCAGCACCTGACGGCGAAGCATGTCGCATACCTGAGGTGAGGCTGAAAGATTTGTGGCGCCGGGCATACCCCCTGGCAGAATCACCCAATCAGGGTCGCCCATATTGTCGGTGATAACCATGTCGGCCTCAACGGTCACACCATGTGCTCCGGTGACAGTAGTGGTGGGATTGATGGATACGGTGGTTATCTGCATGCCTGCACGGCGCAGTATGTCAAGAGTGCCTATAGCCTCGATTTCTTCAAAACCGTCAGCCAGAATAAGGAATGATGTGCTCATACGTGGTGTTTTTATATTGATTATGTATGTGATATTAACAATTGCAAAAGGCAAATGTAGGTTAAAAGTGGCAAAATTACTATATTTGGGTGATGAAAAATTATCATGCTATGTCAAAACGGTTACTTGGTGTATATACGGTGTTGGTGGCGGTGGTTGCCACGATAGCTCTTGGAGCATGTTCGGGACGGTATGACGGATACCGGAGGTTTGAGGGTTCGGTATGGGCCACCACCTTTCATATCACGTACAAGAGTGACCGCATGCTCGATGATTCCATACATGCCGTCATGATGGAGGTAGAGCGTTCATTGTCGCCATTTTCTGACAGTTCGCTGATAACGGCCATCAACAGTAACCGCACTGATATAACTGATACACTTGTGCGGCGTATACTACTTACGTCGCAACATATTAATAAGGTGAGCGGCGGGGCGTTTGACCCTACTGTGGCTCCTCTGGTCAACCTCTGGGGATTCGGCTACCGCAATGGCACAGGCGAGCCGTCGAAGCAAGCCATTGACAGCGCGCTGACTCTGGTAGGTATATCGCGTTGCAGCCTGAAGAACGGACGTATAATAAAAGGTGTGCCTGAAATGGAGTTTAATTTCAGCGCCATAACAAAAGGGTATGGTGCCGATCTGGTAGGTGAGATGCTGCGGCGCAACGGATGCACCGATTATATGGTGGAGATAGGGGGCGAAATGGCTCTCAGCGGTAAGAATCCGCGAGGCGAGGATTGGCATGTGATGATTGACGCGCCGGTTGACACCGATACAGCCAAAGCGCTCCATGAACGTATGGCCGTACTGCACATCACTGATGCCGGGGTAGCGACATCAGGCAATTACCGTAATTTCCGCGATACCTCGTATGGACGTGTGGGGCATACCATCAATCCCGTCACCGGCTATCCGGTGCGTACCTCCACTTTGAGTGCCACTGTGATAGCGCCTGATGCCATGACTGCCGATGCCTTGGCTACAGCCTGTATGGCCATGCCTGTCGACAGCGCCCTCCGCATGATAGAAAGCTATGCCGGAGCATCGGCCATGATAGTGTCAGCGGCCGAGGGGGGAGGCTGGAAGATGCATGTCACTTCAGGATTTCCGGAGATTCATCGCTGAACATCCGGTGCAGGTCATCGAAGCGCTGCAGTGATTCCTGCCCGAAACGGGCCATGGACCGGCGCACTGATTCATAATCCTTACGCTTCATCGAGCCGCTTTTTGAATAAAACTTGTCGGCATAGCATACGAGTTTTTCTAAAAGCGTAGCAGGTAGATAGTCAACCTGCTCAAGCGGCAGATTCTGCAGGCGTATCTCTTCGGCTGAGAGGCCGGAGCCTGTATGCCGCTCCGCTACTGCAGCTATATGCTCCGGTACACCTTCGCGGCGGAGCAGCGCAGCCCCGAGCACACCATGACGTATGTATGGCTCCTTGCCGTGGCATTCTATGGATGGAGCATCGGTAAGGAACACACCTATGTCATGAAGCATTGCCGCGGCCCGGATATCTTCGGGATTCAGAGGCAGATTCTTTTCACGGGCTATTCTCAACGCTTCGTCCGTCACGCTTGTGCAGTGGCGTAAATAGATATCCCGCAGGGGTGAGCCTGCGGGATAATATCGGTCAATTATTTGTTGCCAGGGGATTTGATTCATATTCCTTCGATCACGGTATTCCATCCATGTACGTCGGGCTCTTCGCCGAGCTGTACGGCACGAAGCTTATTGTAGAGTGCTGTTGTGACAGGACCGGCTTCGCCATTGGAGGCTATCACATATTTATGTCCGGTGTCAAGGTCGTCAATCTCACCTACAGGCGATGCTACAGCTGCGGTGCCGCATGCAGCGGCTTCCTGCACTTCAGAAAGTTCATCGACGGTGATATGGCGTTCCTGCACCTCTATGCCCATGTCGCGTGCGAGCTGCATAAGGCTGCGGTTTGTAACCGAGGGGAGGATAGACTCTGAAGCGGGGGTTATATATACTCCGTCCTTTATAGCGAAGAAATTGGCCGGGCCGCATTCATCAAGATATTTCTTCTCTTTCGGGTCAAGATATAGCACCGACGCGTAGCCGAGTTCATGGGCATGTTCGCCGGCTACAAGGCTGGCCGCATAGTTGCCCCCGGTCTTGAAACGACCTGTTCCTTTCGGAGCCACACGGTCATACTGGCGCATGATGCAGATATTTGTGGGCTTGAATCCGCTCTTGAAATACGGACCTACAGGAGTGACGAGGATTATAAATGTATATTCGGTGGAAGCACGGACACCTACACTTGGTGATATGCCGATTTCAAGCGGACGGATATAGAGCGATGCTCCTGAACCGTAGGGAGGAATGAAACGGGCGTTGAGGCGTACGGCTTTCTCTACCATTTCGCAGAAGAGTTCTTCGGTGACGGGTGCCATCAGCAGTCCTTTAGCGGAGTTGATGATGCGCCGCGCATTTTCAATCATGCGGAACACACGTACTTTGCCGTCTTTGCCGCGGAATGCTTTGAGGCCTTCAAATATTTCCTGGCCGTAATGCAGCGAGGTGGCGGCGATATGCAGATTGATATATGGAGAGTCGGAGACTTCTATTTCGCCCCATTTCCCGTCGCGGTAAGTGCAGCGTACATTGTAGTCAGTAGGGATGTAACCAAATGAAAGGTTACTCCAGTCTATTTCTTCCTTCATTTTATTATGCCTGTTGAAAACTTTTGACAAAAGTAATAATTTTTTTGATAACAGCCAATTGTCATCAGAACGGGTAGCCTATGGCAAGGTGGAAAGCGAGCGATTTGCGGAATGACTCCATATTATAATAGCCGCGCTTGCCGGTGGAGTAGGGGGCATGGATGCCAATGCCGAGGTCGCCACGCACTACGAGCATGCCTATGTCCAGACGTAGCCCAACGCCGGTGCCTAAGGCAAGGTCGCGCAGGAATGTCTTGGCTTCAAGTTTACCTCCGGGGCGCATCTTGTCATTTTTGAGGAGCCATACGTTGCCGGCGTCAATGAATGTAGCTCCATGCAGGGGCCCGTAAATGGGGAAACGGTATTCCAGGTTGCATTCAAATTTGAATGTACCTGTCTGGTCAAAGTATCCGTTTACCTGGTCAGAGGGGACGCGGTAGCTGCCGGGACCTATGCTGCGCACTGTGAATGCGCGTACCGAGTTGGCTCCTCCGCAGTAGAACTGCTCGCTATAGGGGACCTCTGAAGCATTGCCGTAGGCATGGGCTGCACCTACCGCCACGCGTGAAACGAGCCAGTGGTCGCCTGTCAGACGGCGGTTGTATACCAGCTGGGTGGTGCCTTTCACGAATTGTGAGAACGGAGTGCCGAACAGTTTCTTCTCTCCATCCTTCCCGCAGGCACGGTATATGGCCCAGAATATGTTGCCTGCTTCCTGAAGGGTAAACTGCCAGTTGATCTGGTTGTCATTGTCAATGGCCTTGTCATATACGAAGCTATAGGCTATCTGCGGAATAAACTGGCTGCGGAAACTTTGTGCAATAGCTTTGTTGACGTTCATTATGGAGTCAAACTCAGCTGTGGTATGGGTCAGTTTGGCATACGTGAGCTTGAACAGTGTGAGTGTGTTGCTGATATTGCGGTTCACCCGCCAATCATAGCTGAACGAGGCATTGAATTGAGCCATGCGGAAGTAATGCGGACGGTTGAGAATGTCGGCACCGAGCGAGATGCGGGTCCAGTTCAGTTCGCGGCGCGAGCGGGGCACGAAGCGGGGGGCGAGTAGGCGTGGGAATGCCAGTGTGCCGGATATGCCGGCTTCGTAGGAGTTGAATATTGAGCGTCGTCCGCGTCCGGTCTGCCATTCATAGCTGCCCACAAGGTCAACGCTGAGCTGCTCACCGCCGCCGAACAGGTTGTGATTAGTCACGCGGAAGTCGAGGCCCGGACCGAGGTAGCTGTTGGATTTTGAGGTGACGTTGACTTCTATGGCGGCCTCAAGCGGAGAGTCGAATGTGCAGTCGATGTTCACGTTGAGTTTGCCGGCTTCAGTGGTGTCCGGAAGCACGTTGATATCAATGCCGGAGAATATACCGAGGCGTGACAGGTAGGTCTGCGTCCGGTTCATATCGCGTACGGAGAAGGTCTTGCCTTCACGGAATGTGATGCACGACGGGATAAGTCCCTTGCGAAGACGCGAGGGCATCATCTGTATCACCGTGCCGCGACGGGTTTCTGTAGTGTCGGGTGTGCCTCCTCCTTCACGGCGGAACACTGTGGTGGTGATCTTACCGGTGGTATAGGGACGGGTGGCGAATTTCGGCACTCCTGACGTGAGCACAAGGCGCATGGCAATGTTTCCTTTACGGATAGTGCTGTCAGCCTGATATTCTATGAAGTCGGGCTTGAAGAAGTAATATCCGCGGTTGCGCATGGCGTTGGCCACACGTATGCGCAGTGCGCTGAGCGAGTCGGTGCTGTATCTGTTGCCGGGACGGAAATATTCGCTGCGGGCCACGATGGAGTCAATCAGGTGGTTGAGCCGGCATGTGTCGGGAAGCAGCTCCACCGAGTCAATCATGTATGCCGGTCCGGTGCTCACATTATAGCGTATGCTTGCTTTTTTCTTATTTTTACCCTGCACAAGCTCGTATGATGCTTTGCCTGAGAAATAGCCGTTGTTGTCAAGGATTTCGTCAATCATCTTGACTCTCACTTCGGGGCGTACGTCGCTGATGAGAACCGGTTCCTCCACAAGCTTTTCGTAGATCCAGTGCTTGAAACCTTTGGGCGGGTTGCTCCAGTTGTTGTAAACCCAGAGTCCGAGCGGGAACGGATAGCGCAGATATGGTGATATGAGGCAGTTGTTAGGCTTGACATTAACAGCATTCTTCACCTCCCCGCTCAGTCCGGAAGCCGGTTTGGTGCCTTCAGGAGATGTGAGGGCTATTTTCTTGACGCCGGTATACAGGATATCGTCAGCACCCAGGCGCTTTGTTGTGGAGCAGGATGCGATGGAAAGCAGCATGGAAACCATCAATGCTACTTTGGCGATGGACATAAAGCGGATGAATTTCATTTTGTGATGCTGTTAGTTGAAACGGATGTTGAGTCGGTAGCCTCTGCAGGCTTGGCTTTGCTGTCTGGCTTTTTTGAACGTCGGCGTCCCCATCTGAAGAGGTCAAGCAGCGAGTTTATCTTATGCTTGTAGACGAAGCCTACACCTGTCTGGGTTATTTCGCCCTCGAGGATGCTTTCGAATCCTACATGGCGGAACAGGCGGACGTACATTGAGCCGGAGCGGTTCAGCATATATTCAAACGCTATATCGTTGATAAGGTTCTGTGAGAAGTTTTCATCAGCATCGGCATCGGTGGAATAGTTGCCACCCACCACTATCTTAATGCGGTCATTGAACAGTGTCTTTGACACACGGTAGCTGTAGCTTGTGGTGGTCGATGACGAGCCGTCGGTAGTCTTGTCATATTGGTCAATGCCGAAGCTTACATCAACGAACTTGATGTTGTTGGCCGCCCATGTGTTGATGCGCCCTTCGAGGAAGGAGAACAGCGGGTTGCCTGACAGACTGGCATTCCCTTTTGTGCCGGGACCGGTGTAGACATTGTACAGCAGCAGGTTCATGGCCTGATTGGCACGTTGGTCCGGACTCATTGACAGAAGCTCGTTCTGTATGGTGATGTCATCGTTGGTGGAGAGGTCAAATGCCACGTTCATGTTCTGGAGCGAACCGGATGCGGACAGGCTCACGAGGAAGTTGACAAGGCGTGAGTTCTGACCAGTCTGCGTCACGTTGGCTTTCATATCATCCACCGCCTTTATGCTGAGGGTAGGATTGAGCATGTCACCGTTGAACGACACGTAGCTGCCCTCGTTGAAGCTGAAGTTCTTTTCGCTCATGAGCGGCGGGGTGTATCGTACAAATCCGCTGTTGATGGTCACGCGCCCTGAAAGCCTGCCGTCGTTCATCGGGTTCAGGTTGTAGAGCAGTTCACCCATAGCCTTGATGGATGCCTTGTTCTTACCGTCAGGGGATATGTCGACGTTGATAGTCGAACCTTCGGAAATCTTGAGCTTGGCATCAAGATTCATGGCCATGCCGCTCTGTTGGATGCTGTCAGGCGCCACGGTGGTCGTGTCGCTGAACTGCACGAACTGGACCATAGTACCGGTTGACCGGCTCTGAAGTGTGGATTGCGAGGAGGTCATGACGTAGGTCACATTCGTCTCAGGAAGCAGATCGAGTGAAGCGTCGACATTGAGGAAGTTAAGATTTCCGTTGACTTTGGCGTCAAGGTCAATGAATGCCTTGCCGTAGATGTTGGCCCCGCGCGGACGTGTTGAACCTACTATCTGCATGCTTCTGGCGGCAAGTCCGAGATTGATGCCTATGTTGGTGAGATGGCGGGCGTCGACAGTGCCGTTGACGCGCAGCGGATTGTCATTAAGTCCGGATATGGCGAAGTTGTTGAAATGAACAATATTGCTGTCAACCGGAATCCGCTCTTCCGAGAATTTATAGGCTGTGCCTGTCATGCCCACGCTGACAGCTGTTGAGTCAAAATCAAGATAGCCGTTGAATATCGGTTCGGCCATACTGCCTGTGATATTCATGGTGCCGTTAAGCATACCTCTAAGCTGAGCTACATCCTTAGGCAGGAACGGGTTGACCACACGGAGCGGGAAATGAATCATGTTGAAGTCAAGCAGGAAAGGAGAGCTTGATGTGGAATCATTAAGCGCGCCCTGGGCCGTGATAACCTTCACGCTGTCCACCAATAGAGCTACATCGGCTCGCAACGCACCTGACTTGTCGTTGGCCACATCAAGGTCAAGACGGAATGTGCCTACACGATCGCGTCCGTAATAGAGCTGATCGACATCCACATATCCGTTGCCGGTTATTCCGGCGTGGTTCCAGCGGAAGCGCAGGTCAGCGCCTACATCGCCTTTCAGCGGCGGCGCGAAGGGTGATATGTTGATCCAGTCCTGAAGATGTATATCAGACAGTTGTACCACGACATCCTCCTGATGGCGGTGGGCGGTAGAGTCCATGGCGGCATTCGGGTCATGCTCGGTGAATATCTTGAGGAAGCTCTTGTCGTTGGATAGTGCGAGGTTGGCGTCAAGATGCTTGTCGACGAAGTTGAACTGGATGCTGTTATTCTTGTTTACAGTCCACTGTTTGTAACCAATTACCGGTTTGTAAGGCACCATGCGCAGATTGACAATCGAATCGGTGAACGCTGCGCTGAAGCCGAGCGAGTAGCCCTGCTCGTTCTTGATATTCATCTGTTTCACCATTACGGCAGCCTTGTCATCGGCTATGTAGCCGTTGAGGTTCACATGGGCGAAATCGTCGAGTGTACCCGGCAGATTGTCCATTGCTGCGGAATAGACAAGGAATTTGGAATGTTGGTTGGCGTCAAATTTCAGACTGTTGATAAGAGTCTTGCCGGACCGTAGGTTATTGACGGATGCTGACAGATGCATCAACGAGTCATTGTGGGCTGTGATATTGACCCGGTCGAAGCTTATATCTGAGGCGCTGAGATACTTTGCAAACAGGTTTGACTGTCCGGCGCTGACGTTGAGGTCCATCTGTGGCACATGCGCCTGCAGGGCGCGCACGTCAAGCGATTTCGCCTCGATCTGTTTTTGTATGAAGGGCATAAGCTCGCGTACCTGCTTCATAAGCGGGCGGAGCCCGGAATAGGCTTGTGCGGCGGCGTTCATATCGCCGGTCGACAGTGATATGAAAGTCAGTGAGTCAGAGGCATTGAATGTGCCGGCTACGTCAGGAGCTGTGAGCCTCTGCTGCCCCATCACCCAGTTGAGGTCACGGATGTTGAGCCGGGCATCAATAGCCTCGGAGCGGGGCGAGTAAGACCCATCGGAAGTCAGCGACAAAGCGCCTCCCAGCGGCTCCTTGCTGAAGCCGAGCGATTTGAGGTCAAGGTCGCGAATGTCGCCCGACAGATTCCATGTATATTCATCAGGTTTTATCGAGGCGGTGAAGTCGGCGCTCAGGTCGGCTCCGGGATTCTTTGAATCGATATTACCGGTAGCTTCGCCGTTGCTCAGATGTGCATTCAGCAAAATGTCGGAATATGTGACGGTATTGTAGACTATCTGGTCAACCTCGATATGGGTATCGATAGCTGTGCGGGACGACATTGGGTTGTAGCCATGTCCTTTGGCCGATATATTGGCGGTGACGGAGCCAACGCCGAGGGAGGGCATGAATGAACCTACCGGGAAGTTGGATGTGCGGAGTGTGGCGTCATACCCTTCGGCACGGCTGTTCCAGCGGCCGTCAAGAGCCATGCGGCCATCTCCTGTGGTGAGCGCCACTTTGCCGTCAATCAATCTGGGACGATAGTTGATTCGTCCGTTGATAGCTGTAGGCGGAATATGAAATTGCTTTGAGAATGCAGCTCCGAGCAGTGAAGGGGTGAGTACATTGACGTTGTTCAGACGTCCCTTTATATCTACCTGCCCGTTCATGCGGTTGAAGTCAGTAGGGTTGGCTATCTGTCCGGAGGCTTCCATCGACAGAAGCGCAGGCCAGTTGATAAGTATACGGCGCACATCGATATTCCCGGCAGTGCCATTGATATCGGCATTGACGGTTATGTCGCGGCGAGGCATGCCGCGTAGCATCCGCGCCATTGACGGCATGGCGGTAGTTACGTCATTAAGCGATATTTTCCCGTCGGCTGTAAGTCCGAGGGGCACTGAGGGATCAGAAATTACATCGCCCATACCCATATCGGCATCGAACAGGAGGCGGGAATTGCCTACACCGATGTTGAATCCACGGGCGTGCATCATGGTCGAATCCATGGCGAAGTGGCCGGCAGCATCAAATGACAATCCGCACCGTTCTGTCCCTGAGAGATGTCTCAGCGGGACGGTTATGGCAGTTCCGCGATTGAAAAGCGAATCTACTGCAAGCTGTACATTGCGTACCTGTAGGTAATTGAAGTCAAGCCCGGACTGAGGTTTCGCCCCGGCCATACCGTAGGTCAGTTCCGATGCTGTGATCCGCACGGAGTCGGCACGTACGGTCCATGGAGCGGAAACGGTAGCTGTTGCAGTAATCGAGTCCTCTTTCGCAGGATGTTGCTTCAGGTATTGTGCCGATGGAGTGAAGTAGGCGGCTGTGATGGAATCGACTTTCAGATACCGAGCTGTGATATTCTGTGTTGACATATCCACAATTCCGTCCGACAGGCTTGCCGATGGAATGAAGGTGGACAGTGTGTCGATGGTGGGAAGCATGGTCATGCGGAAGCGGACATTGCGCAGCTGGATGTCGCCTGCCTTTATGAACAGAGGGGTGCTCTGTGCGGTGTCGTTTTTTTCGGGGGTGACGGTGTCCTTGATAGCTAAGAAAATGTCGGCGCCGTCAAGCATGGCTCGTGCCACTTCGATACGGCTGTTCTTCAACTGCATGTCAGCTGAAGGGGCGTTGAAGCGGTCAACTTTTGCTGTGAGATACATGGCTGAATCGGGAGTGCCCAGCCGATATATCACGTTGCTGAGTTCGGTGCCTCCGGCACGAATCTCACCATGCAGAAGCGGGAGCAGTTTTACGTCAATTCCGGCTTTGTCTACCGCTACCATCGGGTCAGAAGCAGGGAATCCCGCTTCGACTACCTTGACCCCGTTGAGCTCTACACGGAGCGGAAACTTTATGCGCAGGTACCGGACACTGATATCCATACCGGTCGACTTCTTGACCTCGCGCAATGCGATATCTTTGGCAAAGTCTTGTATGGAAGGTATATAAAGTGCAAACGGTAGAGCCACGACCAGAGCTATGATCACGGCAACGGTTATGAGAAATATTTTGACGAAACGGCGCATAACGTAAAGAACTCTATGATGAATTAATCGCGTAAATAGTTTATCTACTATTAAAACGCGTTAACACTCTCTTTGTTTACCCGTTTCAGGTTGAATGTCGGTTATGAAATCAGTACCAGGTAATGCCGTTGGATAGTGAAGAGCGTTTGTCATATTTCAAGTCGCTCAGCATGGACGAATTGACTGAGATATGGAAGCTGTAGCTCTTGTAGGGGCCAATGGGGACAAAGCTTGCACGCATGGAGAAGCAATGAAGGTCACGGGTGATATTGCAGTTCATATAGGCAAGCTTGTGAGTGTCAAAGTTGTAACTTGCCGTGAAGTTGAATGCCCAGTTCTGGGTAGGACGTATGTTGCCTGACAGGCTCAGATTCTGCGTGATCTTGCCGTCATATTCCATCTTCTGTTTGTTGAACGCGCCGTAAGCATATCCTACGGAATAGTTCATGGTCAGGCTCCACGGCACGGACCATTTCATGTATCCGTCGGGACCTAAGGACGTTTCTTCATCGTCTTTCTTATCGCGTTCGGCTCCTGATTCTTCACGCCGTCGGTTGAAGTTGTCAAGGGCTTCATCGTTAGGATTGCTGTTGTTGGCAGTGGCATCCTTGTTCTTGTCCTTTTTCTTAAATGTATCGTTGTTAATCGTGTAGCTGAATGATGTTCCGGTGCTTGACAGTTTGCCAAGGCCTTTACCGGCTTTCCATCGGGGAATGTTGACGCGCACCGGATTGCCGGCCGAGTTGAGCTGGTAGGTGTACACATCCCATGTTGCCGATAGGTTGAGGTTGAAGTTCTTGACCAGACGCAGCATTATGGAGGTGTTGATGTTGCTCCAGTTGAGTGAGTCGGCCGCGAAGTTATAGCTTTGGCCTATGGTGAAATTCTCTATAAGAGATACTTTCTTCTCCCCGATGCTGTCGTTTGTCTTTACCTTCATCTCAAGGTTGTTGGCCAGCGACACGCTCACTATGCCGGAGCGTCCGGTGCCAGGAACACCGTACAGGCTGTTGGGGAACATGGAGTACTGACGTTCCACCATATTGCCTTGGGCATCAGGATAGAGATATGTACCGTAATAGCCAAAGAATTTTGAGCCGAAGTCAGGCGCTCCGCTGAATGATACGGTAGGAGTGAGCACGTGGCGTATCATCTTCACCTTGTCGCCAAATATTTTCAGCGGTTTCCAGAATCCGTAGATCTTGGTGTCGAGTGACAGGGCTGCGTTAAAATCCCATACGTTGTAGAAACTGTAGCTTGTATCGCATATCTCCATCGAGGCGTTAGGATCCCACTGACGGCGCACTTTCGAGGTGTACATTCGGTCCGTCAGGTTGATTGACGGAGTCAGGTTGAGGACATTGAACAGATTGAATGTGGCTGATATCGGCACTGAGTGACGCATGCCGTTGCGCCAGTCCTTGATAAGACTTTTCTTGAAGAATACATTCTGCTTGGCTGTCAGTGAATTGCTGAACTGACCTGAGTAGCTTATCTTGATTTTTTCATACCAGCGGTCAGCCCCTACGGCACGGCGGCGTTTGAAGGGGTAGATCTGCGACATGGTGATGTTCAGGTTCGGCAGCGATACCGCCAGTGTGGAGTCCTGGGTGCGCTGAGAGATGTTGGCGCTTGCACTGAAACTCCATTTTGAGCCCGGCGGACGGTATGTAAGGTTGACGGTAGAGCTTTTGGTGTTCTCCGTGAACGAATTGCTGTAATAACTGTTGAGGTCGTTGCGCGAGTAACCTGATGTGGTGAAGTTGACCGAGGCCGAGAAGTTGAGTATCGGATTGGCCTTGGTGTCCTGAGTGTGGCTCCAGAGTACCTGGAAGTTTGTCTGCTTCGAATAGTCGGGGGCACCTTTGTCGCCAAGTATGGTTTTCAGGTAGCTTATGTTGAACGAGCCGCTGTAGCGGTAACGCTTCACGTAGCCTGACTGTGCCTGCAGCCCCCAGGAGCCTTTGGTATATATCTCACCGGTCAGAGCAAGGTCGATATTGTCGTTTATGGCGAAATAGTAACCACCTCCGCTCAGATAGAATCCACGGTTGTAGTCATCGCCGAATGACGGCACAATGATACCTGAAGCATATTTTTCACTGAACGGGAAGTAGCCGAACGGTACGGCCAGCGGTAGTGGCAGGCCGGCAAGCACCATGTAGGCCGGGCCTGTGACAACATTTTTCTTCGGAGTCACTTTGGCTCGGGTGAGCTGGAACCCGAAGTGGGGATGGTCATGATTGTCACATGTGGTGTAGAAGGCATCCTGCATATAGATTGTGCTGTCGTTCACCTTCTTGGATATTCCTCCGGTTATGTAGCCCTCACCCTGTTCGGTTATGACGTCGGTTATTATACCTTTGCCTGTCTTGAAGTTATACTCCATGGTCTTTGACTCGTAGGCAGTGCCTTTGTCGTCAAATACGGGGTTGCCTTGCAACTCACCTACAGAGTCAGGGACACCTACGGCATATACCGTGCTGGAGTCCATGTTCATTTCTATTTTGGCCGCATCGAGCTTGATATCGCCGTATGTTACCTTGCTTTCGCCGTAAAGATATGCGTTGTTTTGGCCGATGATGACCATAGAGTCGCGGGCGGATATGTCAACCACATTGTCCAGGTCAGATTTCACACGCGATATGCGGCGCCCGGTGGGCTTTTTCTCTGTGGAATCCTCGTCGTTGAGGCTTACACGCTGACGCTGCTGTGCCGAAAGGCGAAGGCTGTCGCGCCGGGCTTCGTTGGCGCTGTCACGTGCCGCCTGTGCGGCCGCGTAACGCTCACGGCTGCGTCGCATCATCTCAGTACGCTGTTTATGTCTTTCCTGCGGAGTCATCACAGTGGTGTCAACGTCGGCGCTGACAGAGTCGATGGCGCCCGTCACAAGGGGCTGACTTGGTGCGACGTCCGGACGGGAAGCTGTGGCAGTGAGCGCTAACAGCGTGATAATGATGGATATTATATATAGTTGAGTGTGCCTCAAATCTTGTTGGGTTGTGATAATTCCGTGCAAAGATAGCAAAACGGCGTGTATCCATAGCATTTGCAAGCATTTTTTAACTCAAAAGTGCGGATTGGTCCGTTGATGCTCTTCGCCGGAATGTACCTTTGCGCTGTTTCTAATCTTAATCTAACAGGCTATGAGAATTATTGATGAAGTGATTGTGCATTGTACGGCTACACCTGAGGGGCGTGATTTTACGGTAGAGCAGATTGATAATGTGCATAAGGCACGAGGTTTCCGCAAGATAGGCTACCACTATGTGGTGTATCGTGACGGGTCGGTTCACCGGGGAAGGACTGTGGCGGAGATTGGCGCACATACGTCAGGGGCTAACCGTAGATCAATAGGGGTGTGTTATGTCGGGGGACTATCTGCTGACGGAAAAAGGTGTGTCGATACGCGTACGCCGGCTCAACGAGAGGCTCTATTGCGATTGCTCAAGGAGCTTAAGGCTGAGTATCCATTGATAAAATCGATTGTGGGGCATCGTGATAAGTCGCCTGACCGGAATGGGGACGGACGTATCACTCCTGATGAATACATCAAGGCGTGTCCGTGTTTTGATGCCAGTGCTGAATACAAGTCGCTGCTATGAAGCGCCTGCTGTATGGAGCTATAGGTTGTGCCGCCGGCTTTGTGGTGGGGTTGGCGGCCTCCGGCTCGCCGGAATGCGGGAGCGGTGATGCGGTGGAGGTGACCACTGTATATGATACGGTAACGGTGCGTCAGACTCGGGTGCGCGATTCTGTTGTGGTGAGGTATCGTGTGGCAAGATTCCCTGTAGTGGATGATGGAGGCGGCGTGCATACAGGGGATAGTGGCAAGGCTGATACTGTTGCGGTAAGTATTCCCATAGTGCAGAAGCATTATTCCGATACGGGTTTCGAAGCATGGGTGAGCGGGTGGAATGTTAATATTGACTCTCTGAATATCAGGCGCCGTACAGATGTTATTAACATTGCCCGTTCTTCATCTCGTAGCAGCTGGGGATTGGGTGTATCCGTGGGTGTGGGATGGACCGGACGCGGAGTAAGCCCGTATGTAGGCGTAGGGATTGTGTGGACCCCCATATGGTTTTGACCGTTTATTCAGTATCTCCTTGCAAGGAAATGCTGCAATCCGATACGGATGCTTTTTTGATGATTTTTAGTGATGAAGAATCTTAAATGCTGATATATGATGGATTATTTTTATGATATGTGATTAAAAAATGCTATTTTTGCAGCCGGATCGTATTCTCTTTTGAATGTTTAGTACTTATTTCATTCCGAGGGGAGAGGGGAATAAATTTATTTAATATCGAATTTCTCATATCTGAGAATTACCTAACTCTATGAAAAAGAAATATATTGGATTGCTCGTGGCTGCAGTTGCAGTACTGTCAATGTTGAGCGCATGTTCTGCACCTAAAGATATCACTTATATGCAGGGATTTGACAACGGTATGGCGCAGGAAGTGCGCAGTCAGAGCCGTATAACTGCTCAGCCCGATGACCGTCTGGGCATTTATGTCAGTTCGAGTAATCCGGAGCTCGCTCAGGTGTTTAATCTCGCTATTCCTCAGCAGCGTATCGGTCAGGCGACCACTATGGCAACCAGCAATCAGGCCAGCGCGGCTTTTACCGTTGCACCTGACGGAACAATCAATTACCCCGTGCTTGGTGAGATAAAGGTGGCCGGGATGTCGCGTCATGATATCGCTAAGCTGATTCAGAATGAATTGCGCAGCAGTGAGCAACTCAAAGATGCCGTAGTCACTGTCGATTTCCTTAATGCCACAGTTTCGGTTCTGGGCGATGTTAACCGTCCGGGTGAATATCCCATTGACCGTGATGACATGAATGTCCTGCAGGCCATAAGCAAGGCCGGCGACCTCAATATTACCGGCGACCGTAAGAATGTGCTTGTCGTCCGGGAAGAGAATGGCAAGGATGTGGCCTACCGTCTGGACCTGACCAATACTGCAAGCCTGATGCAGTCGCCCGCTTACTATCTGCAGCAGAACGATGTCGTGTATGTAGAGCCTAACAATGTCAAAAAGCGTCAGGCTACCGTGAATGGCAATACCGTTCTGACTCCTTCTTTCTGGCTGTCAGTAGCTTCATTCCTTACAACTATCGTGGTTCTCATAATAAAGTAAACATACAGTTATGTCTGAAACAACGTCGACCTCTAAAACTCTTCCTGTCACTCAGGTTAAAATATCGGATGTCGTATTCAATACCCTGCGTCATTGGCCATGGATATTGCTTTCGCTTGTACTATGTGTCGGTGGCGCTTACTTCTATCTGTTGCGGACCACTCCGGTATACTCACGCACCGCTACAATCCTTATCAAGGACGACTCTAAAGGCGCCTCTACTTCTCAGCTCGATGCTTTTGCCGATATGGGACTTATTCAGACCCATACCAATCTGACTGACGAACTGAATAAGTTTCAGAGCCCTGACGTGATGCGTGAAGTGGTCAAGAGGCTGAATCTGGATATGAATTATTATGTGGATGGCACATATCATAAGCAGATTGTCTATGGAACGACGCTTCCTGTTACAGTAAAATTCCAGACCCTTGCCGATGATGAAAGTGCATCGGTGACTGTCAATGTAGGTAAGGATGGCATGGTTACTTTATCAGAACTTAAACAGGATGGTGAAGAGCTGAAAAGTCCCAAAGGAAAGTTCCGTATGGGACAGGATATACCTACTGAAGCAGGGATTGTTGTCGTTTCGGCTACACCATATTATAAAAAGGGGAGTGATGTTAAGGTATATGCATCCCGTATGCCTATCAAAGCTGCCTCCGATGCCTATTCCGGACGCCTTACCGCGTCGGTCAAGGCTGATAAGGGCAATACCATGAACCTTACTTTCACCGATCCCTCGATACAGCGCGCGGAGGATGTGCTGAATACCTTGATAAGTGTCTACAATGAAAAGTGGCTTGAAAACCGCAACCAGATTTCTGTAGCCACCTCGAAATTTATAGATGAACGTCTGGATGTTATTGAAAGTGAGCTTGGTAATGTGGATAAGGATATTTCTACCTATCAGTCGGAACATCTTATTCCGGACGTACAGCAGGCTGCCAGTATGTATATGGCTGAAAATCAGGCTGCGAGCGCTCAGATGCTTGACCTGAACAACCGGCTGCAGATGACACGCTACATGCGCAATTATCTGAGCGCGGCTGCTAACAAGAATTCTCTCTTGCCTGCAAACAGCGGCATTGATAATGCCAATATCGAAAGCCAGATAGGGGAGTATAATACGCTTATGCTCCAGCGCAACAGTTACGAACAGACTTCTTCGGCATCGCATCCGAAGGTTGTTGAACTCGACGGACAGCTGGCGGAGATGCGCAGAACCATACTTTCGTCTGTGGACAACCAGATTGCAGGGCTTCAGACTCAGATAACCAATCTGCAGACAAGCAAGAACAGTACCACAGCCAAGATAGCCGCTAATCCTAATCAGGCTAAGTATCTGCTTTCTGTAGAACGTCAGCAGAAGGTAAAGGAATCGCTTTACCTGTTCCTGCTTCAGAAACGTGAGGAGAATGAACTTTCGCAGGCATTTACAGCGTATAATACCGAGATAATAACCATGCCCACAGGCTCATCAGCTCCTACAGCCCCTATTAAGAGCAAGATTCTGCTTATGGCATTTGTAGTAGGACTTGCATTGCCGTTCGGTGTAACGTATCTGCTGGAAGTGAACAACAGTAAGGTCCGTGGTCGTAAGGATATCGAGGATCTGCCGTTGCCGTTCCTTGGTGAGATTCCTGATATAAAGGCTAAGAAAGGTACTAAGGTTGTTGACAATATGATGATTGTCCGCCAGGGACGCCGTGATGTGGTAAATGAAGCGTTCCGTGTGCTCCGTACCAATCTTGGATTTATGTCAACTTCTGACGAGGGATGCTCGGTTGTGATGGTTACTTCCTTCAATCCCGGATCCGGAAAGACATTCATAGCAATGAATCTGGCCATGAGTCTTGCTATCAAGGATAAGCGCGTACTTGTAATTGACGGCGACATGCGCCGAGGATCGACATCCACTTACGTGGATTCTCCTGCAACAGGTTTGAGCAACTATCTTGTAGGTGCAGTAAATGATATCGAATCAGTTATAGCTAAGGATAGTAGCAATGAGAACCTGTCAGTACTTCCTGTGGGTTCTATTCCACCGAATCCTACTGAACTTCTTGAAACTAAACGCTTCGCTGAATTAGTGGCGAATCTGCGTAACAAGTATGACTACATATTCATTGACTGTCCTCCGATAGAGATGATGGCAGATGCCCACATTATTGAAAAACTCGCTGACCGCACTATTTTTGTGATACGTGCAGGACTGCTCGAACGCAACATGCTTCCTGAACTGGTACGTATCTATGATGAGAAGAAATTCAAGAATCTCGGTCTTGTGCTCAACGCTACTCCGGCACAGGGATCGCGTTATGGATATAAGTACGGATATGGCTATGGATATGGCTACGGCAACTATCAACATTATGCTCCTAAGGACTGATTCTTTTGATAGTTAGTCAACTGCCGGTGCTATATTCGGATTCTCAGCCGCTCTCTCAATTTGCAGGGGCTGTCAATATAACATGTTAAAGTATATATAATGAAATATTTAGAAAAACTCACATCGTGGTATTTCTCACGTAAAGCATTATCTTATTGGTGTATATTGTTGCTTGATTGCGTGTTTGTTGTGATAGCAGGTATTTTGAGCTATCTGCTGTATCACGGCGCGTTGGACACATTGCAGAACTTCTGGTCGCTGGTCGGTAAGCTCATGGCTTATCTGGCTTGCTATGTTATCGGTTTCAGGATATTTCATACATATAGCGGGGTCATACGTCTGTCATCATTCATTGACCTCCGTCGTATCGGATTGGCAGTTGCATTCGGCCTGATTCTTTCAATAGCCATACAGCGCATATTCGGGCTTGAACAGTGGCTCGTTGCCCTTTCTCCTGCTGTAATGGTGACCATGGCTCTGATCACTATAGCTATGATGTGGGCTGTGCGTATCATTGTAAAAGGTTTGTATGACAACACTATTCATCGCCAGCGTACACAGCGTGCGTTTATATACGGTGTGGCTGAAGGCGGTATCGCTATAGCCAAGAGTATCAACTCGCAGGAGGATTCGCCTTATGAAGTGGCCGGATTTATATCTGACCAGCCCGACTTGATGGACAAGCACCTGATGGGGGCAAGAGTGTATCCCAATGATGATGAGCTTGCCGCAGTCATGCGTAAAGCCGGAGCGACAACATTGTTGGTATCGCCGCTGAAAAGTGATGAGCTTCGCCGCAACGAGGCTATGGTAAATTCCATGATTGAAGCCGGTATGAAGATTCTGATGATTCCTTCGGCGCATGAATGGGACCGAAAGAGCGACTTGAGCTATACTCAGCTTAAGGAGGTGAATGTCGAGGAACTCCTGCCTCGTGACAAGATTGAGATTGACATGGATGCCGTAGGTGAGCTTCTGCGGGGCAAGCGTATCCTGATTACCGGAGCCGCCGGCAGTATCGGTTCGGAAATGGTGCGTCAGATAGCTCTGTTTGACCCGGCTGAGCTGATTCTTGTGGATCAGGCTGAGACGCCTCTGCATGATATCCGACTGATGATGGCACGCCGCTGGCCGGCTATCAAGGCATATACTATTGTGGCCGATATCGCAAATGACAAGCGTATGGATGACATATTCCGCATGCACTCGCCTGAATACGTATTCCATGCCGCTGCATACAAGCATGTGCCTATGATGGAGGACAATCCGGCTGAAAGTATTGAGAATAATGTCAACGGCACACGTATAATTGCTGATCTGGCTGTACGTTACGGCACCAAGAAGTTTGTGATGGTATCGACGGATAAGGCTGTCAACCCCACTAATGTCATGGGCTGTTCGAAGCGTATATGTGAGATTTATGTTCAGGCGCTTGACAAGGCTATCAAGGATAAGAAGATTCAAGGTGTGACACGCTTCGTGACAACACGTTTCGGTAATGTGCTCGGTTCAAACGGTTCTGTTATACCCCTGTTTGAGAAGCAGATTAAGGCCGGAGGCCCCGTCACAGTTACACATCCTGACATTATACGCTTCTTCATGCTGATTCCCGAGGCTTGTAAGCTTGTGCTTGAGGCCGGTACAATGGGCAACGGCGGCGAGATATTCGTATTCGATATGGGTAAACCGGTCAAGATTGCCGATCTTGCCCGCCGTATGATTCAGATGAGCGGAGCCAAGGATATAGAGATTCGTTTCACCGGACTGCGTGACGGTGAGAAACTCTATGAAGAGGTGCTCAACGATCAGGAAAAGACTCTTCCTACATTTCATGAAAAAATCAAAATCGCCCAGGTGCGTGAGTATGATTACAAGGAGGTGCGCCAGAGCATAAGCCATCTTGTAGCGTTGGCCCACAACTCTGATGACATGACTATTGTACGCCACATGAAAATGCTCGTTCCTGAATTCAAGAGCCAGCACTCCAAGTATGAAGCTCTTGACCGCTGACCGGGCCGCCCTTTGCGGCGGCTGTAAAATAAGTCTACTGTAATGAAGAAGATACTTTTAATATTATTGATTCTTTTAGGAAATATATCCCGGACCGATGCGCAGATGCGCCCCGGACAGGTGGATATTTTTGCTGGAGTGGATTTTAATTACAGAGACATTTATTTCAATGGGCGGTTATTTGATCTTCTGGTGTATCTTACCCCCGGTATAAAATGGAATATGGGGCATCGGTGGGAAGCTTCAGCTCAGGTATTCATTCCCATAATAAATCAGTATGGTGACAGCCAGTCAGGGAAAGTGCGTCTGAATATGCTGTCATTGAGCAAACAGCTGTCAGCAGGCAATAGATTCAGATTTAAGTTCAGTGGTGGCCTTTTCGGGTCATACAGATATGGTCTTGACGTCAAGACTATGTTTATCGCCCGTGAATGGCTGGCTTTGGTTGGCGAAATCGGATTGACCGGTTATTGTTCATTGGCTGATGGCTGGGATGCGAGTACAATGGATCGCCTGACGTGGTTGGCCGGAACCAGGTTTTGGTTGAAGCGTTGGAATACTCAGTTTGATATAACCGGAGGACGGTTTATATATACCGATTACGGTATCAAGGCTGATGGCTGGCGTCATTTCAAACATGTAAGTGTTGGAGCATGGGTCGGATATTCAAATAAGCTTAAGAAAAACGGTGGATTCAAGGTCCTTGTAATGCTGCCGCCATACAAACGCACACGGCGTAAGGTAAATTTCCGTCCGGCAAGTAATTTCGGTATCTCTTATCAGGTTGAAGCCGGCAGTTATTATATGCGCGAATATGATACAGAGCCGGAGCAGAATGAAAGGTCAGGATGGTTTGACCCTGATATGCTCTCATGGGGACCCGATACCATGGCTCCTGATTTTATATATCGTGAGAAAAAGAAAAGTAATACTGAGCCTGTAGACAGCATGTCAGTTTCTGGAAAGGAGGTGGCTCGATGAGCATCCGGATTCTTCGGCATATATTAGTCATGGCTGCGTTTGTCATGTTGCCTGTTCTTGCCTCAGCCCAGCAGTATACCGGTATGTCGGGACTTATTCATGTCCCTTCGGCCGATATGGACTCTGCCGGCGATGCGCGCATTGGAGCGCACTATCTTGACCACGCTATGCTTCCTGATGGAAGTTTCATGCTTGATGGAGAAGAGTACAACACTTTTGATTTCTACGTTTCACTCACTCCGTTCTGGTGGGTGGAGATAGGATATACCATGACTCTATTCAAACAAATAGATAATGGCCACAAAGGGTATAATAGGAAGGACCGCTATTTCTCCGTGAAGTTTAATCCTCTACGTGAGGGAAATTGGTGGCCGGCAGTTGCCATTGGATCGAACGATTTCATAAGCTCATCGTTTAAAGTTAGTAACGATGATTTGGAAGGCAACGCTTATTTCCGTAATTATTATGTCGCGGCCACCAAGCATTTCAAAGGTGTCTGGGGTAGAGTCGGGGTTACGGCGTCATACCGTCATTTCATCCGTAAGGGAGCGAAGAAGTGGAATGGTGTGGTAGGAGGCGTCACTTATAGTCCTCCGTTCGCACAAAACTTGCGCTGCATTGTTGAATGGACAGGGAATGAAGCCAATGTAGGTATTGACTGTCTGCTGTGGAGGCACATTTTCATACAAGGCTCACTGATGAGGGGTAAATATCCGAGTGCAGGACTTTGCTATAAGGTAAATCTTTTTTAGGTATAATTTTTAATAATCAGAATTAACAACACTATTTGGTTTAATAAACAAAACAAAAAAATGAACAAATTAGTACTTTTTGGAGCCGCTGTGCTCCTGTGTCTTGCAGGAACTTCCTGCCACAATGATGATCCGGTACCCGCACCACTGCCCCAGGTTCAGGGCGTTCCAAACACACTCAGCGGTATCGTGACCGATAAAAACGGAGCCCCTATCAATGGCGCGACTATTAAGATTGGTTCTCTGACTGCAACAACCAATACTGAAGGTGTATATAATATCGACGGTGTAGCTGAAGGTAATTATACTATCACAGCCAGTGCTGCAGGCAAAATCACAGCCGAAAGCGCGTTCAGCGTACCTGCTAAGAACAATCTTAATCTGGTATGGAACGTTATGTTGGCATCTGAAAACACATTGACTCTTACTGTCGACAATAATGCCGGTGGTGCCAAGGGCGATGTTGTGTCTGATGCTGTAGAAGGTAACACTAAGGGTGAGATCAACATCGGTGTTGATGTGCCTGAGGATGCTCTTACCGACAACACTACCATTACCATCACTCCTATATACACAGAGCAGAGCAATCTTATCTCACGTGCATCTTCTGAAACCATGCTTATCGGTGCTGTCATCAGCACTGCCAATGGCGCAGCAGTTACTCTGTCGAAGGATATCAATGTATCATTCAAGGTTGACTCTTCTGTGTCTGACCATGTTGTGACAAAGCAGTTTGTCAACAACTCATGGCAGGTAGTTGAGAATGAGAAGACTGCCGATGGTGTGGTTATCAAGACTCGCAACCTGGGTGCTCTGGGCCTGTTCTTCAATGTTACAGTTACCGAAACTGCAAGCTCTGAGGCTCTCGTGATGAATCCCTCTGAGTGGGACAATCTGTATGGTTCAAAGATAATCCATGCCGGTGTTTCAACATTCACTTATAAGCTCGGTAGTGAATACAATGCAGTAGGTGCAAACTCACTTGAAGCTCTGCTGATCGAACGTCTGGCTGCTCTTGTTGGTCCGAAATCAGTTAAGGTGGTTAATGGAGAGTATCCTATCAACATCAATATTCCTATCGGTACCGGTCTTCGTGTGAGTGGCCGTCAGGCAATAACAACCGTTAAGGTTACTTCTCGCGATCGTTCTGCACAGGCTAAGAAATACGGAACCGTGACAGTTACTAATACTGCATGGAACCGTGACCACAATGGTGGTGGCAGCGGCAAATGATAAATTAACGTATCAAAATAGATTTGGAGCGCCGGGGAGTTGTTGCAATAATCCGGCGCTCCTGTTTTTTATCTATGGAAATGAATGAAAGTAGTACTCCGGAAACAGTTTTTGATGTTCTTACGTCCGGTAGATGGCTTCATGGCGCGGCTGCTGATTTTCCGGAAGTTACAGCGGCTTTGATGCGCAGCGCCGATATCTGTCATGAACTGAACGCCCTGCGTCCGTCAATGTCTGCTGAGCGTATGGCCCTGTTAAGGTCGTTGATAGGAAGCATGGGAGTGAATACGGTCATCAACAGCCCCTTTCGATGCGACTTCGGCTTTAATATCCATATTGGCGATAACTTTATCGGCAATTTTAATCTTACTATTCTTGATGAAGCGCCTGTCCGGATTGGACATAATGTGTTCATAGGATCGAATTGTACCATCGCCACTATAACTCATGCCCTTGATGCCGCCCAACGCAATGAAGGAATCATGGCAGCGCATCCGGTCACGATTGGCAGCAATGTATGGCTTGCTTCAAACGTCACAGTTCTGCCTGGCGTCACCATTGGAGATGGAACTGTAATCGGTGCCGGAAGTGTGGTTACCCGCTCTTTGCCCCCAGGTGTCCTTGCTGTCGGAAATCCATGCCGGGTTCTGAGGCCGATAACGGATGCTGACCGTATAGCACCGGAGAGTATTGCCCTCTGATCAGAGCCTGTCAGACAAATAAAACAGAGAGTCCTGCCGTTGACCGTTGTTGGTCAATCAGCAGGACTCTCCAGTTTAAGCGTTATCTCCGGGGCCGTTATTCGATACTGGCCTTGATGGTGTCTACTATATAGCGGACATCATCATCAGTAACATGGGGGCCCGCGGGCAGGCAGATGCCTACCTTGAACAGCGACTCGCTTACGCCGTTGACGTAGGCCGGTGCATCCTTGTAGACAGGCTGACGGTGCATGGGCTTCCACAGCGGGCGGGCCTCGATGTTGGCGCGGTCGAGGCAGACGCGCAGGGCCTCCACATTGTCGTTGGGCTGGCAGTCGGTCGTGGCTGTCGATGCGGCATGTATCACGCCGGCGGCGCCGCCTACAGCTCCGGTTATGATCTCCTTGTAGGCATTCTCCTGCCCCTTGATGCGCAGAGCGGGGTCGAGAGTGGCCGTGCAGAGCCAGAAGTTGGAGTCCGACTCCGGCCACGGATTGCAGTGCATCGTAATCCCCTTGACATCCTTGAGCAGCTCGCAATAAAGCTCCTGCACATGCTTGTGGTGGGCAATATGTTCATCGAGGACTGTGAGTTGGGCTCGACCTATGCAGGCGGAGATGTTTGAAAGACGATAATTGTAACCAACTACCTCGTGCTGATAATATGGGTAGCCTTCGCGGGCTTGGGTCGCATACCATTTGGCTTTATCAGCTGTTTCTTTATTGGGGCAAATCAACGCACCGCCTCCGGAGGTGGTTATCATCTTGTTGCCGTTGAAGCTCAATATGCCGAAATGGCCGAATGTTCCGAGTACTTTGCCTTTATATCGCGAACAAAAGCCTTCGGCAGCGTCTTCAATTACAGGAATGTCATATCGGTTTGCAATTTCCATTATTCGTTCAATCTGATATGGCATACCATAGAGCGCAACAGGAATAATTGCTTTTGGTTTCTTTCCGGTTTTTGACATACAATCTTTGATTGCCTCTTCGAGTAGGTCGGGATCCATATTCCACGACTCTTTTTCCGAATCGACAAATAATGGTGTGGCCCCAAGGTATGCCACGGGATTGGTGGAGGCACAGAAAGTCATAGACTGCACAATGACTTCATCACCGGGCTTAACACCACAAAGAATTAATGCAAGATGAATCGCCGAAGTTCCCGATTCAAGTGCAACGACATAGTCAGCCCCGACAACCGCGCCCAATTCTTTCTCAAAAGCCGTGACATCGGGTCCCATTGGCACAGCCCAGTCCTCAGCAAGCGCCGGCTTGATAAAATCAAGTTCGCGCCCGCTCATCTTCGGCTTGCAAAGTAAGATTCGTTCTCTCATTAGTCGAGCATGTCTTCGGGTTGTAGGGGTGTGTAGGGACCGTCTTTGACTTCAAAGATAGCGGTGGCTTCAATGACTTCGATTCCGTGCCACTGGCCTGCGGGGATGTGCACTCCGTAGTTGCCTTGGGTGGGAGCAAGGAGATAGCGGGCGGTTTGTGCGCCGAGGTCGTTGTAGAAGACTACAAACATTTTGCCGCGGAGTATTACGTAGGTTTCGGCGGTGTGGCGATGGCGGTGAATGGGCAGCGAAGTGCCGGGGAGTAGCACGTTGATGAGGCGCTGGGCCTTTGCGTCGAGGCTATCGTGGAGGTTGTAGTTCATGCGTAGGCGCGGACTTTCGGCGGCCTCTGCGGTGACTTTGTCGAGGAGTTTGTCGTTGATTATCATTATAGTTGTTGCTTGGATTTGAGATAGGCTTCGTGAAGGTGATAGTTCTTCTTCATAAAGATAAAGTATGCGGTCAAAAGCACCAATATGGTGATTGCTAGATAGACATAATGATTTATCGGGCAGAATATCATGCCAAATGAAATCGCAAGCTGGATTGTCATATATAGCAATGAAACGGTTACATGTGGTATCTTCAGTTCGTTGGCCATAAGTTGGTAGGCATGTTTGCGGTGGGCCTCTCCGAGGTTTTCATGCAGTTGAATGCGGTGGCAGATTGTGAGTACGGAATCAGCGCCATAAACAGCAAGGAAAACAATGTAGGAGAAATCACCGGTCCGAAGAATTAATCGGCCAAGCGCAAACAGAAGTATAAATGCAATGGTGATTGAACCAACATCGCCGGCAAAGCACTTGGCTTTCTTGCGGAAGTTGAAGAAGCAGAATACCAAAAGTGATAGCCCGGTGACAAAAAGGTACGGCATTGAAATAAAGTCTGCCTTCCAATTTAGATAAATCAGCGGAGCAAGAACTGCGAGGGAGTAGCCTCCTGTAATACCATTGATACCATCCATGAAGTTATAAGCATTTGTTATGCCTACACATATGATCAACGCAATAAGCACCATCCACCAGTCCTGCAGGTTGAGTATGCCAAACTGATAGAACATCAGAAACATAGCGGCGAACTGCACCACCAGGCGCACCAAGTCGGGCAACGAATGCACATCGTCAATAAAGCTTACCAATCCGATGAGCGTTAGGCCGAGCAGAAACCAGCCATATCCAAGGCCAAAGCAAGCGGCATATAGCCACGCCCCGAACAAAAATACGATACCTCCACCGCGGAGCGTGATGGAGGTATGACTTGACCTCAAGTTAGGCTTATCGATGATGTTGAACCTGTCGGCCACACGGAAATATGCCAATTCAAGAAGAACCAGCAAAACAAAGATAACGACGTAAATCATAATTTAATTCGGCTTAATGAGTCAGAGAATGATACGAGCTGATAGTCAAAATCGTATGATGTGATTTCCTGCGTATAGTACTGATTGGCGAACATCTTACACAAAGGCGTAAGCAACTTGGCGCCCAGCCATACGGCGGGGTTGAAGAGGCGAGAGATCAAAAGGCCGTGTCCCTTGGCTTGGGCATAATACTTTACGATTTCTACAGTATCGGCGTACTCCTTGTTCTGCAGATGGAAAGTTCCGGACAATTCACGGTCTATCGCCTGCTTCACAAACTCGCAGAGATTGTCGATGTAGAGCATAGACCTCTTGTTGTGCCATGCGGGAAAAACAGGAGTCTTGACTGCCAAACGAGCGAGACGCTGGAAATTGCCTTTGCCGCCATTGCCATATATCATGCACGGGCGGAGTATGGCCACCTTGAAGTCATCACTCTCGTGCTTGTGCAATCCGTTTTCGGCCTGGAGCTTTGAATCTCCGTAAAAGTCGTTGGGATTTGGCTGTGTGTTAATGTCGATGACTGTGCCGTCGAGCGACTTTGAGGCATGATACACAATCATAGAGCTCATGAAAATGAACTGCTTCACCCCGGCGGCTTTTGCATAGCTTGCAATCTCTACTGTGAGGTCGCGGTTAACCTTGTAATACAGCGGTGACATCTCCGGCTTAGGGTCGACATGGGCAATCCCGGCTACATGGAACACCGCGTCATACTTGCCGAAATCTGCTTTCTTCCATGCGCCGTCAATGGTGTCAACAGTGTCAACCTGATACTCTCCGTGACTTTGCATAAGCCAACGGTCAACGGAGGTGCCGATAAAGCTATAGGCACCCGTGATAAGGATTCGCTTCATGTATTGAATAGTTTTTCTATCTCTTTCCAAATGATTCTGCTGTCAAAATTTTCTACAACCCATTTTCGACCTTCAGTACCATTTATCCGATTATTATTTCTTATTTGGTTAATTTTCTCGGCAAGATCTTCAGGTGTATTGTCGGCAAATAGACCTGTCTTACCTTCCACAATTGAATCACAACATCCTGTAACGCGCGTAGTTACTACCGGCTTTTCCATGGATTGAGCCTCAAGCACACCTGTAGGGAATCCTTCTCTATAGGAGGCGAGTACGTACAGATTCATAATAGCATAGTAATACTCCATTCCACCGTTGACAAAGCCTGTGAATATGATTCGAGGATCATCTATTATGCGTTCTTTTATCTCAGCAGGGAGTGCATCCCGCTCTTCAAACATTCCAACAAGCAATAACTTGCAATTGTCTGCATTTTTCAAGCTGTCAAATGCTTTTACAAGCTCAACGATGCCTTTGTCCTTGACAAGCCGTCCGGAATAGCCAATCACAAAATCATCCGGCATTATGCCGTATTTCATTCGTAATTCTTGAACCTTTTGATGGTCAATAGTTGCAGGGTTGAATGTTCCTTGGGTGTCCACGCCATTGCAAGTCCCATTGTTGAGAATGATCTGTTTTTTTGCAGGCGCAAGTCGATCATGGATGCTGCGATCCAATACAGACGGACTCACACATACCACCTGTGAAGCACAAAATGAAGCAATTCGGTCAACTGTTTTAAGAACTAATCTTTTTAATCCATGGCTTGTTTCATAGACAAGACCATGACGGAAATAGATGCGCTTTGGCACACGACAACAGTAACCAGCCAACATGGCAAGTAATCCACCTTTGGGAGTGTGGCCTACAATGATATCAATCTTCTTTTGTTTGATGAAATTACAGATGTTACGGATAGACCTCAGATCCTCTTTGATTGAAATACTGCGGTTTACCGGAGTCTCAAGATAGTTAAACCCCTGCAACCTTGCATATTCATCCAGATATTCACTCGGGCTACATACCACATTCATTTTATGCCCTTTGGCACTGAAGTACTTAAATTGGTTACCTATAAAATAGGGTAGCACGAAGTAAATATTTACAACGTGTAGAATATTCATTTTATCAGATTGTTATGTTTAGAAAAAATTATCCTCTGCTCCCTGAAATAATCCCATAAGTGGATGGCGAAATCTTTTTCCACAACTCTGCCAAGCGGATTAAAAGATATACCACCACAATACCTGTGAAAATGTATTCGGCACATGCAAACAGCTCTTGAAAAGCTTCAATACGGTCATAAATTTTTTCCATGATGCCTTGGACGCAATATACCACCACCATGTGGCTGCAGTAAATAAAGAAAGCAAATTTCATCCATTTCTTCGTAGTCACAGCAGGGAGATTGTCTATGGACAACCATATCGCAGGTATCCAAAGAAACCTAAACAGATGAAATGATGCCATGCTGCCATAATCTTTAAGATAGATCCAGTAGATACATATCAATAATATTATGGACACTGCACCTAACCATTTCTTTGCGTTGTTTACACTTTCCACTATTGACTTGAAATTCAATGCAAAGTATGCCCCCAATGCATAATATGCATATTGATAGTTGAACATAGCAACATTGTTGGCGTTGACATTTATGTGCGTACCGAGAAGTCCGGACTTGTAGTTGTAGTAATTGTATAAAAGAATTGCGATAAGGAAAAAGCTCCCAACGAATCGGTTGCGGAAAATGTAGTATGTTAAAGGTGCAATAAGCACAAACAGCAGTAGGTAGCGAACAAACCACAGTGGGCTGCATTCCGAATTAATAATCGATACTAATATGTTTTGAAAAGAAATATCAATGATATTATTAGTCAGATTCAATAATCCCATTACAATCATGAATGCAACATACACCACATTCCAAAATAGATAGGGAATTAGTAATGATTTTATACGGCGGCAAAGTTTGTCTTTCAGATAGGACATTTTAAAATTTCTGAAAAACAGGTAACCTGAAATGGCAAAGAATGTTGGTACGCATGTGTTGAGTATTGCAAGAATAAATCTATGAACCTCGGACAAGACATGATTTCCATTGTAAAAGAATTTCAGATGAAGATACACGACCATAACACTCATGACAAAAGAAAGAACTGTGATCTTGTTGCTGAAATCCAAAGCTCTTTCTATGTCAAGATTTCCACTGACATTATGACTAAGTTGATTGGAATTGGGGGGGGAGTGCTTGTCCATCAATTAATTAAATTGGCATATTGATTGATATACTCCTCTGACATACTGGCAATGCCAAATTGTTCAGCTCTGACACGTCCTTTCACTATTAGAGAGAGGCGGAGACTTTCGTCGGAGAGTAATTTGTTGATCTGTTTAGTAAGCTCTTCCGTGTTTTCATGTTCAAAGAGTAATCCGGCACCTTCCACAACCTGAGCGAGCCCATTGACATTGGATGCAATCACGGGGACTTCGGCAGCCATAGCCTCCACGGCCGCCAATCCAAAACCCTCGATGTGACTTGATTGAACCACAATGTCAGAGGCTTTCAGCAGGCTCGGAACATCTGTCCTCATTCCGAGCAGATGCACGCGATGACCGAGATTAAGCTTTTGGATAAGAGACTCAAGCTTTTCTTGTGTTTCGCCATAGCCTGCCAGCCATAGCTCTACATTCTCAGGAATTAATTTCATCGCCTTTATGACTGTTGCTTGATCTTTCTGGTAGCTGAACCGTCCAACCATGAGAATTACTTTATGCCTTGCATCGTGATTGATTGTGGACTTATCCACCGGCATTGCCATTTTAAAATTATCCACATTGATACCGTTAGGTATTACGGTCACCGTAGGTTTATCAGAACCTGTAACTTCTTGCATTGACCGTTTGGCAGCATCCGAAATGCAGATCACTCGTGCATATTGCCGGTACATCCATTTCTCGATAGGTTTATACCACCAAACACGGTGATGATTCGTGGTGGTGTGTTCCGTTGTTATCCATTTGCCCTTATTGAACATACTTGCTATGGCGCCGAATAATTGAGGAGCCGTGTTGTGTGTGTGGATTACATCAAAGCCTTGCGCCACATTTATCAATCGCTTGATGTGCCCGAAGCTGTAATAATTATTTTTCTCACCAAAAGAATGGATCTTTATACCCACACTCTCCAGCTCTTTATAGAAGGGAGTTACCGATCCATTAAATAAGCATAACTCAACTTCGTGTCCCCTTTTTCTCAGTGCTGGCAGGAGATCGACCATGAGTTTTTCAGCTCCTCCCGTATGAAGCGAGGTGATTACATGTAGAATTTTCATTTATTGTACTTTAAGCAATCAACCGCCTGTAGCGTTTTCTAACGAATATCTTTTGCGTGTAAGATAAATCCAAGCGGACAAAGAATAAAGAATATTGGAGATATTTTTATGGATACCTTTTGATGTGTACAGAATCTAAAGCGCCAATAATTAATACCTGCCTTAATCTTCTGAATAAGGGGAATGTTCATTCTACTTAATTCTGAATAACATGTGACAGAAGCCAATGGACTGTTCATACGAATCTTAACAATTTCTGCTGTCAATCCATCAGGGAGATATTCAATTAGTTTGAGAACCTTGTTGACATATAAAATTTTATATCCTTTAGCCGCAATTCTGTTGAATACAACAGCTTCCGGACAAAATTTTTCACCCTCAAAATCTGGAAAAGGAAATAACTTTAATACTTTTGTCTTATAAACTTCAGCCAAATCTCCCTTCACGTTATGTTTGTAACGAATGTCAAGGCTATTGGATAGAATAGACTCTGATGGGATATTGGAGATTACTTCACCTGCTAACGATTTATCGCAGCCTGATATCCCCGCAATGTTATCATCTTCAATTCTAATGTAAGAATTAACAAGAAATTCAATAACGTCTTCAGGCAGTACGTCGTCACTGTCTACTATGTAGAACATTTCTCCTTTCGCTACTTGCAATCCACAATTTATTGCCCTGTGCTTTCCTCCATTTTGTTGCTTGATATACCTGACAGTGATCTTATCATCTGCTATCCATTCGTTGACAAGCTCTTCGGTATTGTCGGAGGATCCGTCATCAACGATCAGCCATTCGAAATCTTTGCAAGTTTGGCCGCACAGACTCTCATAGAGAGCCGGAAGGCGGTAAGCTCTGTTGTAGGTAGGAGTGAATATGGTTACTAACATCTATGAAAAATTTTATTGCGCAGTCTTTTTATAAAGTGAAACAGGCGTCCGTAGAGTATGAGCCCAAAGCGGTGATTTACCATTATGCTTTCGATGTTTTTCTTCACATACAATCCGCCAAATGCCCCGATGTCTTTAAGATTGTGAGCAAGTTCTTCAAATGTGTAGAGTTCATCGAGTTGTGCGTTGATTTGTGTGGTAGAAAGTCCACTACGGCTATCGGTAAGGCCTATTACGAAGTTTATTACCATACCTACATATCGGCCTTTGAAGTAACGGGCTACTTCATTTTTGTTAATGCCAGAGCATTCCAGCGCATATTTGCGAAAGTCGGAAAGGATAGAGAGCCCTTTTTCTATTCCGAGCATTGATGGCCTTCGATAAGTCGTGGTCAGCGACCCTGGCCTCATGTTGTAATTATATGGGGTAATGGTCGATAGTGAAACGTTTTCAATCAGAGTGAGGAATTTGGCATAAAATAGAGTATCCTCCGATTTGCGTATATCTTCCCTGAAACGTAGTCGGAAATTGTTTATTATATTTACAGAGAAAGCACCTCGAAAGAGGCTTGCGGTGAGTATTACGCCATTTTTTTTAACACCTAAAAGTACCCAAGGGTACAGCTGCTGACCAATCTCTTGCCCGGAATACCCCCTCCGATTCGTATTGCGCTGTGTGTCAGCGAGTTGTTTACTAGGTAATTGTAGAGAAGCAAATCGGGATGTGATTTCTCTATCTCGGTTTTTATGTCGGAGATTGCATGAGAGGAGGTGAGATAATCATCCGGGTCAAAAAAAATAACGTAATCATCCGGATTCGAATTATCAGAAATAAAATCAAGAGCAGTATTGCGTGCCCGTGCCACCCCTCCATTTATCCTGTGAATTACTTTGATTCTGGAATCTTTACTGGCGTATGAATCGCAAATCTCACCGGATCTGTCCGTTGCTCCGTCATTTACAAGAATGTAATTTACGTCATCGGAGTCTTGACATATTAGGGAGTCAAGAAATTTTGAAATGTACGGTTCCACATTATATACGGGAACTACACCATGTAGTTTCATAGGGCTTTTTTATAGATGGATTCTACTTTTTGTGTTACTGTGCGGATGTTATAATCCGATGCGAATGCTTTGCGGGAAAGTTCTGTACGGACAGACTCCGAAGGACTTTCTTCATCCATGAGACGGTGCCATTGGTCGGTATCGTTCAGAGATACGGTGCTGAAGTTGCCCAAATGCATGTCGGCCTCCTGAGGAATTGTATCTGAGGCTATTACGTTTAGCCCCGAGGATTCAGCCTCTATGGCCACTATACCAAGCCCTTCATATATGGACGGAAATAAGAACACATCTGCCCCGCACAACCAATCGGCAACGTCATAACGTTTTCCTGTCAACAACAGATTGTCCAACCCGAGTGCATCTTTTTCACTTACGAGATTGTCATAGAGCGGCCCCTCTCCAATGATAACATAGAGTTCGTCTTTGCTTCTTCTTTCAGCCGCAAGACGGAGTATGAACTTCTGGTTTTTTTGATCAGTACATCTACCTACGTTTATAAATACCTTTGTAGTAGGAGAAATATTCTGAGAGTTTCTCATGCGTTCACGCGTCTGGGGATTGAACCGGAATTTATCAAGGTCTATACCATTGTTAATCACATGACCGCGGCGAGATTTACCCGGGAAGAGCCATTTCAAAGCCATGGCTGAACAACCAAAGAATTCAGTAGCCCAACGCTCATATTTATGATGTATCGGATAAAGAGCCGGCCAAATGAACTGCGGAATATCTACGCGGGCATTATGGGAATGGGCCACACGACAACCAACACCTGCCATACAGGCTGCTTTTAGCACTAAATGGAGGTCTGGGTGCATGTGGGCATGCACCACATCATATTTCTCTTTGCGAAGAAACTCGGCCAATAATTCGACATATCTGTCAGGGTCGTCGTATGGCACGAGATGTATAGGCACGTCGAGCTTACGGAATGGTTCCTCATTATCTCCGTGGGCCTGCACAACTATTTCATATTTGAAACTTTCACGGTCTCCAAACTTTATGAGATTGTAAAACACCATTTCTGTGCCACCGCAATTAAGACGGGGATATACGTGAAGTACTTTCGTTGTCATTTTAAGAAGAATGAATACTGTGGATCAAATAGCCATGATTGGTAGGTAAGAAAGTGACCTCCGTCAAAGAGAATCACGTAGCGGTAGTAGCCGAATGCACACAGCAATGTAACGCTTGCGTAGATCAATCGTCGGTAATTGGGTAATCGGTCGATTAGATAACCAATTATGACTGCATAATAGATGAGGAAGTAATCTTTTTCGCGAGTAAGTATCTCACTGCCTCGGAGTAGAGTGAACAGTGGCAACAGACATAGAAACATCCACATAACAATGTGCACTTTTGAATTTTTCAAATTCATTTTTTTTATGTTATTGTAGACGAAAAACATCAGAAGGAAATATTCCAATGTGTGGAAAATACCTATAGGTGACAAATTCTCGTTGTCAAAATAGCCAGCAGCTTTTCTTGCCATCATTTCACTGGTAGAATTGTCCTGAAGGAATTGACCGATAGGTCCTAATACATCAATCCCAGCCAATCCGATAAACAATGTTGGAATAAAAATAATATTAGCCCATCTTATCCTTGCTTTTGTTAATGCTATGTAGACCAACGGATAGATTATTAAAAGAAGGTAAGCGCCATTGTGGATTGTGGCCACCAGGAATGCGCAAATGTAATATTTGATATATTTTTTTTCTTCTATCAATGGAACCATTAGCATAAAACATGCTACAGTAATGCTCTGGCGCATGCTTATCATGGTGTTATAGAAAAAAAGCTTATATAAAAATACTAGTATTACAATTCCAAAATGGTTCGTATAACGCTTTAGACCTTTATACATGCAAAAATAAAAAAAGGATGCATGAATAAGACAAAAGCCGTAGAATGAGATTCCTATTGTCTTAAAAAAAGATGCAATGTATGTATAGCCAATTTCATAATTGTTATTTCTAAGAGAAGGATTCATTATATCTGGAAACGTCGGTAGACGATAGTAATGACCTTCATATGTCGGGAAATCCAAACCGCCGACCAGTCTTGTTCCGCTGACTAATGTTAGTATTATGAAGCAGACAATGGTGAGATTAGAACGCTGTCGTTCATCAGGATTTGTTTCGATTAGATACGCAAAAATTGCGCATATGATGAATAATGATAAAATTATTATCATCAGGGTTGACTATTTTAATTAAATATTGCTGCAAATAATCTTTTTGCGTTGGAGGTATTTATATCTAACTTTGTAAAAACATCATCATAGTCTATTCTTTGGTCAATTTGATCTAAGGAATTGGAATAGATCCTATTCTGTAGTCCAAGTGGGAGAAGTAAAGTTGTAAGTCGATCATTCATTTTTGCCGCAATTCCGGTAACAGGATATACTATGAATTTCTTTCGAAATTGCATAGCAAATACGGTCCCATGAAAAGAATTAGTAATTACATATTCGGCATTTGACATTAGTGAAAGCCATTCTTCAATAGTAGGTTCTATTTTCTTAAATTTGTCTTCTTGTCCCTGGCTTCCAACATAAACTATTTCTAAATTCTTTCTTTTCGCAAACGAATGGATTTCTTTCCAATTTATATTTGTTCTGGTTCCAAGAAAGTATATAAACAAGTATGGCTTTTTTTGTATGGGTGGGGTTGAGATTTTCCGGTAGTCATTGTCCCGTAGAAGCAACGTTGGATCAGGAACAAGATGCGTATCGTTACAACTTGCTTCAGCGCAGATCTCTCGTCCGCTTTTTTCACGTAGCGTTATGAGATTGAAGCGTTTTAGCCAAGGTTGTATTAAATTGCAGAAATCATCAGATGCATGGCGTGAGCCAAAGCTTGCAGCCATAGATATTTTCAAGACATTTTCACGAGCCCAACTGAGAAAATATATCCCGTCAGTCGTATTCCAGATCTGATCACTACCAACCACGAACGCATCTGCTTCCGGAGGATTATCGCGCAGCATTTCTAAGGAATACTCATGAGTGCAATTCAGATGCTTCTGACGGAATGATTCAAATCCGCGATTAGTATGATGAGTTCGTAATCTTCCGTGGGTTACGGTATACAATAAAGAGGTAGCTGCTCGCTTTATGAAATATATCGGATATTTTCTTAATCTATAGGCCGTACGTATCTTGTCAATCATTAGGCTTTTGACCGTTGGAACATATTCATGGCCGTTTGTTGCCTTTATTAAGAAAGTTTCATGTCCCAATGAGCGTAAATATGTCTGGGTTGCATAACATTGGAGTAATTGACCGTAATTGTCCTCAGTCTTCCAAAAAGTTAGAATTCCTATTTTCATCAGTAGCTTTCGTGTTTTAGTTTACGGACTAAATCAAGTCCCCATCGCATGAAGTTATAATATCGCTGATATAGCCATGACTTTTCAGGCGCATTTTTTGCTATTGCGGTGTTATAGCCATGTGTGGTATAGTCATGGTAAAATTCATTACGTCCTTTGTCAGAAGGGAGGTGCTGCACCAAAACTTTATTTCCAGCTATTGCGGTATTAATATCAGATGTAAAATAGGATGTTTCGGCAGCAACTGATTGCCACAGATCGTTCCCTTTTATATTATTTATCAGCACCATTGATATCCCCTTATTATCATCAACCTCAGGATTTACCTTGCCAATTCCCCAAAAGTCTCCGAGTGAAATATCGCCCGGACGATGTAACGTGTTGTAAGGGCAACGGAAGCAGCTTTGGCGTTGTAGCTTATTGCTTAGAAACAACTGCATGTAGCTGTCATAACCAGAGTAGAGATGATGGCGTTTCCCATTTGCGAATGTTGCATTGATATGTAATCGTTTCCAACTTTTTTCTTTATAGCGAAAAGTAATAGAAGTCATCTTATCGCCATATCGTTGCTCGAGATTAAGTTCATAGTCCTTCAGAACTTTTGGAGATGGTACACCATGACACAAGACGTCTACCGTTATCAGGTTGTCATAAGGTTTCATTAGAAAATTCTGTAGAGCGGCTACTTGACATGGCACACCGGAGAACAATACTTTGCGATCTTCTCGAAGGACCGTTCTAACTTTACGATATATCCCAAGTGTATTACTTTGGACATATTTTGATGATAGCAATCCCTGCAATTCTTCAAAGTTAGTGGCAATGGTATGTTCTGCTACCAGATCATTGCTTAACTTACATCCTACTATAACGCCACCATCATCAATAATTTTTTTAGCGAGTAGTTCAAATACTCCCCCTGAAGAACTTTTAAACCGAATACTTTCGTTTTTATTCTTTACGGCAAACACATCTGATATCGAATTATCTGCCGGGATATTTATGAAAGGGCAAACTCGTTCGCATAAGCCACATTCGACACATTTCTCAGCGTCAATCCGAGGATACACAAACCCTTCAGCATCGGCTTCCATAGAAATGCAGGTGTGACCGCAAATATCAGCGCACGCAGCACATCCACTGCAGACAGTTTTACTATTAAGTTTAATCATTTATTTCAACAATTTCTTTAATGGAAGCAACATCTTTGATTTATAGGAATCTATCTTTACTTTTTTCAGCATCTTTTCTACATTCTGATTTCTGGCTAAGTCATAGATATCACCAACTAACCGTGAGTCAGAGCTTAAGCTTCTGATTATATATTCGTCTTGTAGAATTTGTGTTAGATGAGATTTTTTTTGAGACAAACTGTATGGAGCTCGTGATTCCATCATCGTTAGCGATGGTAACCTTTGTGCAAAATGGTAATCAAGATCCTTCATCAATACATCCGATGATAAGTGATTATTTACTATGAAGGCCTTAAGGTCATCGAAGGCAAGGCTATACGTCTCATAAAGATTAGGATGAAATCTGGAAACCGCACTGTTACCTGTCTGGCGATAGTAGTAAAGTGGTTGGTTTAAGTATTTTATGGATTTAGCTTTCAAGATACACTTCCACGACACAAACATATCCTCCCCATAACTCATTCCCGGAATCAGCCGAATTATCGGATTTTCAAAAAGGGTGCGCCGTATCGCTTTG